>JAEEGF010431510.1_pt1 | contig 26510 bp, 21 predicted proteins | sample 9134171 | NCBI WGS metagenome assembly JAEEGF01 (sample SAMN16246542, study PRJNA631951) | gut metagenome | biome: gut microbiome; feature: rumen; material: AP-attached | host: Bos | place: Iran: Karaj | collected 2018-10 | reverse complement strand
GGTTATATTATAACATATAAGGGGTGTCTATTCTTTTGTGCATATGGTAGAAAAAAAAGGCGAAAAGTTCGGAAAATAGGCGGCTCTAAACAGAAAAAAATAGGCACAAAGAGGATTTGGTATTTTTGTAATGCATTTATTAAATTGTTATCCTCAGGTAGATTTTTGTAATGAATAATAGCGAAATAATGAAAGAGGCTATGTAAGATGATAAGAGATGTAAATTTTGAAGATATTTCAGATGGATTTATATATAAGCCTGACGATCTTGTAAATGTGGGCTGTAATGAGTGTATGGGCTGCAGTGATTGCTGTAGGATAACAGGGGATTCTATAATTCTGGATCCTTATGATATCTACAATTTATGTAAAGGTCTTGGTAAGAGCTTTGAAGATATGATGGAAAAAGAGATAGAGATAAGAATAGTTGATAATCTTATCCTTCCAAATCTCATAACCTATGATGAAGACCATCCTGAAAAAGAGGAAAAATGTGCCTTTTTAAACGAAGAAAACCGCTGTTCAATCCATAGTTTTCGTCCCGGTTACTGTCGCCTTTTTCCAATGGGAAGACTTTATGATGAAAAGGGCATGCACTACTTTTTACAGGTTAATGAGTGTACAAAGCCCAAGGCTTCAAGATATCCTGTAAAGCTCAGAGAATGGATAGGCATAGAGAACCTGTCACAATATGAGGATTTTGTAGTTTCCTGGCATGATTTTTGCAAAAAGACTGGAGAAGCTCTTTCTAAAGTCCCAGATCCTCAAAAGACCTATACGGCAAGATATATACTGCAGATATTCTATGTAGAACCTTATAAAACAGGCGTAACTTTCTGGAACCAGTATGAAAACAGACTTAAAGAAGTATCTGCCAAACTTGGATTAAAGTGATTTTGACGAAACATTTAAGTTAAATTAGATAGTGTCCTATTCGTTTTTTGCAAAAAAGCAGCAAAAAGTAATAAAAAGTCATCAATATATGTCCTTGAATGTTAGATTCAAGATGGCATATAATTACGTTTGTCGGCATATAGCAAATGAAAGGATTAGTTTTATGAACAACATTCTTGCACCGTCTATTTTATCAGCTGATTTCAAAAATCTTGGGAAACAGATTGCGGATTGTAAAACCGCCGGAGCACAGTACCTCCATATAGATATTATGGACGGAGTGTTCGTTCCTTCGATTTCTTTTGGTCTTCCCGTTATCAAGAGTATAAGGGACGCTACAGATGCGGTGTTTGATGTTCATCTCATGATCACTAATCCTATCAGATATATTAAAGAATTTGCTGCTGTCGGAGCAGATATCATAACCTTCCATCAGGAAGCAGCTCCCGATCCATGGGCAGTTATCGAACTTATCCATTCTTATGGCAAAAAAGCCGGAATATCTATAAAGCCCGGAACACCTATCGATGTTCTCGAGCCCTATCTTAAAAATGTAGACATGATCCTTATCATGAGCGTTGAGCCAGGATTTGGCGGCCAGAATTATATTCCCTCATCAACAGATAAAATCCGTGATCTTAGAAATCACTTAAATACACTTGGACTTCGTGACCTTGATATCGAGGTAGACGGAGGCATAAAGTCAGACAATGTTGAAATGGTTGTCGGAGCAGGCGCTAATGTTATCGTAGCAGGTTCTGCTATCTTTAATGGCAATGTTCAGGCTAACATTAAGGACTTTCTTGGTAAGATAAAATGAGGCTTACCCATCTTTCTGAAAGATAAGTAAGCCGTCGGTTATTGGATTTCAGATAAATATGACTTTTTGCCGCTTTGTTCCAAAAGTTATTGATCCTTCAGCCCATCTTTTTATGTTGCTGGTGGGCAGTCATTGGGATCAGTATATTTGAAGGAACAAGCTTTGACAAAGAACATGCAAGTTTCATGCGAAGGGTAGGTACTATTACTACCTTTCTTTTTTTCATCATTTTGATTGCGTAGGATACGCAGCCGGAGGCTGATATTCCCTTAAGTGCGAAGACTACACCAGCAACATCGTTAAACTCTGTATTAACAGGACCTGGACACAAAACTCCGAGATAAGTTTTGCTGCCCTGAGCTTTAAGTTCATGTGCGATAGCTCTTGTGAGACTTACAACATAGGCTTTAGTTGCATAGTAGGTCGCCATGTATGGACCTGCAGGAAGGAGACCCGCAGATGAACCAATATTAAGGATATATCCGCCGCTTTCTCTGTCCATAAGAGGTATCATACGTTTTGTGAGTCGGTGGAGTGCCTTGATGTTGACATTTATCATCTCCATCTCACGCTTTTCTTCGCAGTCAGTGAAGTTTCCGGAAAGACCGAATCCCGCATTATTGATAAAAACAGAAAGTCTGTTTCCTGGATCTTCTTCTATTAAGTTTTTGATATGATCGCAAAGCTTATTTATTTCTTTTTTCTCAGAAAGGTCAGCTGTGAATATGCTGCTTTCAGAAGACAGCTCTTTTTGAAGCTCAAGAAGCTTATCCTTTCTTCTTGCGACCATTAGTATGTAATAGCCTTCTTTGGATAACTGACGAGCAAATTCAGCACCGAGCCCTGAACTTGCACCGGTAACAACTGCTATATTCTTCATAGATATTCTCCATTGTGATCTGATAGCTTTAGATATCTATTTTATCATATATGATATAATAGCAAGGCATGCATTTTAGGTCCGCACCAGCGGATCATGAAAAAGGGAGGGTCACATGAAGATAGAAGTTCACGGCGCATGGGGAGATATTATCAAAGCGCAGGAAGAAGCTGACGACAGCGTTGTTCTTGCCTGGGAGGGCGAGTACAGGAAAGACGACTTTATAGATTTTAAAGGCCTTGAGCCCGGAACGTTTTATAAGCTCAAGATAGATTCAACCATTGAGGAATCTCTTATATTTGTAACCACAGATTCCTTTAGATACACAATCCCTTTTTATGAAAAGAAAACAAGCTATAACCCAATGTCTTTTGTAGGAAACAGACACCTTGTTTCTATCAGAAGGGCATATGAGTTTGAGGTTAATGCTACAAGGAACTTATGCCTTAATCCCTGCGATCAGCATGAAGTTACAGGTGTATATCCTCATGCATCAGCCAATGTTGAGACAAGAGGTGAAGCCGTTTTTGCTGCAAGAAATGCAATCGACGGAGTAATAGAGACAAGGTCTCACGGCGAGTGGCCATATGAATCCTGGGGCATAAACAGACAGGATGATGCCACGATTAAAGTTGAGTTTGGCTATCCTGTTGATATTGAAGAGATCCGCCTTTATACAAGAGCCGATTTCCCACACGATAACTGGTGGATAAAAGGAAGCTTTAACTTCTCAGATGGAAGTATGGAAACAGTAGACATGGACAAGAAAGTGCAAAAGCCGCATGTATTTTCTATTAAAAAGAAGGGCATAGAATGGCTTACACTCGGAGATCTGATTAAGGCAGACGATCCAAGTCCCTTCCCGGCACTTACACAGATTGAAGTATACGGCAGACCATCACAGAGATAAATTGAAAATTCAGGGAGGAATAAAGAACCATGACTAAATCCGGACTTTTAGAAATAAAAAAGAGATTCAAATTTAAGGACTGCTCATTTAGCGGTATGGCGTATGCCATTTTTGATAATGAGGGAAAAGAGATTGAGGGAGCGGATAGCGCACGTTTTCTGACTCTTGATGATGATGAGCAGAAAAAATACATATCACTAATAAGCAAAGCTTATTCCGCTGCAGGAGGAGCTTTTGCAGAAGATGTTACTGTAATAGGCGATGATGCAAAAATGCTTATGGCACTTGCAAAGTCTGATATTCCGGATGCATCTTTAGTCCGTGCCTGGGCACAGGAGATAATCGGAAATTATGATGCTGACGGTGAATATGCACTTCTTGTATTCTCTGATGCATACGACGTTCCTGCCAAGGATACAGGTAAGAACAAAACAGGCGAGTCAGAAGAGGTATACAGTTACATCGCAGCATGCATCTGCCCCTTTAAGCCGGCTAAAGGTGGCATCATGAAGACAAGCGAAAATAAGCTTCATGCTTCTGACGTTATCAAGGTGCTTGGTAATCCCGTTGCAGGCTTTATGTATCCTGCCTTTAATGACAGATCATCAGATTATGACAACATGTACTGTGTTGTCAAAAATGATCCTGAGCGCGAGATGATAAGAGGCATGTACGCAGCAGACATTCCTGATTATGTTAAGCCAGAGCCTAAGAAGAAAGTTAGGGCTGATAGCGAAGATGGCCTTACAATGGAAGCAGCAAAGCAGGCAGCAGATGAAGAAGCTGCAGATGGATATGCGCTTCACATGGAAGCTTCCATTAAGCAGACTGAAGGCGTAGATACATCCATTCGTCAGAATAGCGATATTGAGATTCAAACAAGACCTGAAGGCTTTGGAGAAAACATAGAAACCCTTACAGAAAAAGCCATGCAGGAGAAACTTCGCGAAGAAGCAATGATGGAAGAAGAAAAAGAACAGGTATTTGAAGGTCTTAATAACTTCCACAAAGACCAGGTGATTCTTCCTGAAGATAAGATCATAGAGCGTGATGTTAACGGCCGTAAGTTCTTCCTTGTTCCGGAATCACTCATTCCGTACGATAAGCTTCAAGAACTTCTTGAGTCACTTATGCAGGAAGCTTGAGGGAAAATATGTTTTCGAAGATCAAACGTAGCGTAAAGCGCAATTATTGGGAATAATCGGAAAATAAATAATAGGTTATGGTCAGGTTTCTTTAATACAATGTAAAAAGAAATCTGACCATTTTTATAATTAAGGTGATTAACGATGAATACAACAGAGATTAAAAATCAGATAGACACTTATAATATACGCTACGACAGCCAGTGCAAAAACGCTGGAGAATCCATGCCGCTTGGTGGACATGATGTTGGCTGCAATGTCTGGACACAGGATAATATCGTGTACTTGTATATGGCGCAGAGCGGTACCTTCGATGAAGCCGGCAATATGGTCAAGGCAGGAAGGATCAAGATTGAATTTGATAAGAGTCCCTTCAAGGATTCATATTCTCAGGAACTTCGCCTTTATACAGGAGATATACTAATTGAAGGTATGTCAGATGGCGTCAGGACCCAGATCCTTTTATGGACTGATATCAAATACGGCTCAACTCATATTCAGATAGATTCTGAAGTAGACCACGAGATCACTGTCTCCTACGAGAACTGGAGAAATCTGGCAGGCGGCTTTTCTAACGGAAGATTTATATTCACCCACCTGAACATGGGTGAAACTCATTTTGACAGAATGGTTGCAGAAGAAGAGCTTGAGCCAATCAAAGATAAGTTTCCCGACGTACAGAAAAATCTTGTATATGGCGGATGCCTCTTTGCTGATGGCATAAACTTTATTGGCAGCGAAGAATCTTCTTACGAGAATCTTCCTTGTATATCCCACAAGATGGCACTTAAGGGAAAGAGCCTCGAAATCTGCACAGTACTCCACCTTTCCTACGCAGGAGATACAGATAAGTGGAAAACTGAACTTATAAAAAAGATAGAAAAGATATTGGACGAAGGATCAGTATCCCTCAAAAAAGAGTCAGAGATCTGGTGGAAAGAAACCTGGGAGAGAAGCTATATCTTTATAAAGAAAGACAGTAAAGATGAATCTGACCCTGTATGGCAGATGGGAAGAAACTACCAGCTCTTTAGATATATGCTTGCTTGTAACGCATATGGTTCATATCCTACCAAGTTCAACGGAGGTCTTTTCACAATAGATCCATGTGTATGGGGAGCAAGATTTGGAGCAAGAACTCCTGATGAAAGAGATTGGGGTGGCATAGTATTTACAGCCCAGAACCAAAGACTCGTGTACTGGCCAATGCTTAGAAGTGGTGATGTAGCCTGGATGAAGCCTCAGTTTGACTTTTATTTCAGACTCCTTGAAGGCGCTAAAGCCAGAACTAAATTCTTCTTTGATGTTGACGATGCAGCCTGCATCCCCGAACAGACAGATGCCAACGGACTATCAGCTTACTATGGACTTCACGGCCTTGATTACCCAATCCATGTAAGATACCACTATGTAACTTCAGTGGAATTTTCATACATGATGCTTCAGTACCTTGAGTTTACTAAGGACGAAGATCCTGCGCCCTACATAGAGTTTATCGATACAATACTTAACTTCTATGACAAGAAATACAATAAGCTTGATGAAAGAGGATGTAGAATAATCTTCCCATCCACAGCCCAGGAAACCTATCACAAAGCTGGAATAGTAGATGTCTGGGGACAGGAAGGAAGATATGCAGCCAACTATAACGAAGATGAAACAGCAGCCAAAAACCCTGCTGACGTAATCTATGCACTCCGTGCTGTTATAAAGACTCTTCTCAAGGATTCACTTGGAAGCGACGAGCAAAGAGCTAAATGGAAAAAGCTGATGGATGAACTTCCTCCTATACCATTTGAATATAAAAATGGACATAACGTAATAGCTCCCTGCGAAGAGCCTAAGGAGTACGTTAAGACCAACTGCGAATTCCCGCAGCTCTACTGTGCATATCCATATCATGAAGTTGGCATTGGTGACACCAATAATAAAGACCTCCAGATAGCAAGAGATACCTATTTCTATGGCTGGGATGAAGAAGATCAGCTGATGAATCTGAGCTGGATGTATGTTGGCCTTCTTGCTGCAAGACTTGGTCTTACAGAAGAAGCTATGAAATATCAGCTTGATAAATTAAAAGATTCCGGCAGAAGATTCCCCGCGTTCTGGGGCCCCGGTCATGACTATACTCCTGACCACAACCATGGAGGCTGCGGAATGATAGGCCTTCAGGAGATGCTGATGCAGGTAATAGACGATAAGATCTACATGCTACCTGCATGGCCAAAGGATATTGATGTAGAATTTAAGCTCTGGATCGACAAGGACAAGTGCGTCGAAGCCAGCTACACAGATGGAAAATTGGAAAAAACAGTAAAGTAATAAGAAACACAAATATAGCAATTACATATTTTTATAAACAGAAGGTACTCACTTCTTATGGTGGGTACCTTATTTTTTGTGATTTCATAAAAATGTTTTATTATAGATTTACAAAAAATACTTTACTAAATTGTTTGAAATGACAAAAATATAAAATACTTAAGAAAAATCAAAAATAAACATTGACTATGCCATTTTGTGTTAGTAAAATTGCTACATAAGTTACTTGTAAACGCAAACCTATTTAGGAGGATTTACTATGAAGAGAAGGTTTTTGAGTTCCGCATTAGCATTGCTTATGGGTGCCTCAACGATTATGGGTTGTCAGATGACAACTGTTGAAGAGGCAGGGGAGACTTCCGGAGACGCAAGTCAGACAACAGGAGCAGAGGGTGAATCTGAATCATCATCTACTACAGTTACAGGAGAAGGTGACGAGACACTCCACGTATTCCTTTACATGCAGGAGCATGAGAAGGCAATATACCAGAAGCTCATTGATGAATTTGTTGAAGAGCACAAAGATAAAGTTAAGGAAGTTGTTTTTGAAGTAACTACACAGGATGAATACAATCAGAAGATGATCGCTAATATGACAGCAGGCGATATGCCAGATGTTTTCTATGTTGGACCTGCTGCTGTTCGTTCATATGTAGATAACGGTTATATCATGCCTCTTGATGATTATGTAGATGAAGAGACTATCAAGAGCATCTGGGGCACAACACAGGATATCTACCGCTACGACGGAACAAATGTTGGAACAGGATCACTTTATGCATTCCCTAAGGATCTTTCATGCTTCGCCTTTGCATATAACCAGGATCTTTTTGATGCAGCAGGACTTGATTATCCGGATCCTAACAAGCCATATACATACGATGAATTCGTAGAAGTTTGTGAGAAGCTTACAAAAGATACAGATGGAGATGGCGAGATCGATCAGTGGGGCGTTGCCAATGCTGATCAGTTTGGTATGACACCTTACCTGTATTCTAACGGCGTTAAGTTCCTTAACGAAGATATGACAAAGGTTAATGTAGCTGAGAACAAGCAGCTTATTGAGGCACTTACATTCTATACAGACCTTACTAAGAATGGCCTTACACCTTCAGTTGAGCAGGATACAGCTCTTGGCGGATATCAGAGATGGCTTGACGGACAGGTTGCTTTCTATGCTTGCGGTACATGGGATGTAGCTGCATTCATGGACAAGAACACATTCCCTTATAACTGGAACCTTTGCGGATGGCCTGTAGGACCTTCCGGTGATGGAAGATCACATACATGGATGGGATCAGTTGGATACTGCGTATCAGCAACAACAGCTTATCCTGATCTTAGTGCAGAGCTTGTAGCTAAGCTTTCAACAGACGTTGAAGGACAGAGAGCTGTTTCAGGAATCACAACAGGTGCTTCTATTCAGCTTCCTAACATCGTAGATCTTGCCTATGGTGAATTCAAGGATGCAGTAAATGACGGAACAGTTCCTTATGCTTCTAATGTAGATGTTATCTTCGGATATTTTGATGGTAATGACATCTATGAAGCTTCTCTTCAGGAGACAGACTACACATACAATGGTGAATGGTTCACACCGTTCTGGTCAGGTGTATTCAATATTAAGAATGGCGATATTTCTGTAGAGGATTATCTTAAGCAGGTAGAGCCTGAGATGCAGGCAGCTCTTGATGAGGCTATAGAGCTCCAGAATTCAGCAACTAAGTAATTGTTTCAGCTTATATAGAGCCCCTCTTCATAACGGGAGGGGCTCGTATTTTGAGAAAGAGGAGAGCGGTAATATGGCATCTCGTAAAAAAGTTAAGATCAAAATGTCAGCTATGGCTAAAAGAGAAGAGCGCTGGGCATGGTTATTTATTGCAGCGCCGTTCCTTGGATTTATGCTCTTTATGGCATATCCGATCGTATTTGCACTTGTAGCCAGTGGAAGTAAATGGACAGGTATCAACTCACTTTGGGGCAATATGGTAGGACTTGGTAACTATATCAAGATTCTTTCTGATCCCAAGTTTTGGCGTGCAATGGGAACAACCATCATATATATGATAGGTATACCGATTGGAATGCTTCTTGGAATACTTGTATCTATGGGACTTAACAGAAAGATTCCAGGCAAAAGAGTCCTTACCACCATGTACTATGTGCCTGTAGTTTCATCTCTTGTTGCAGTTTCTATACTCTGGGCATGGGTATTTAACTATGATTATGGTCTTTTAAACGGAATCTATAAGTTCCTTACAGGAAGTCATGGTCCTAACTGGCTTGGTGATGAAGTGATGGTTAAGATCTCCATGATTATCTTCATGGTATGGAAGGGTCTTGGCGGTACTATTATCCTTTATCTTGCAGGACTTCAGAACATCCCAAGAGACTATTACGAGGCTGCTATGATCGACGGAGCAGGAAGCTTTGCCAAGTTCAGAAATATTACACTTCCTCTTTTGTCCCCTGTTACATTCTATGTACTTATCACATCACTTATCGGTGGTTTCCAGGTATTTGTAGAAGTTCAGGTTATGACACCATCAGGTGGACCAAACTATTCATCAGCAACAGTAGTATTCTATCTTTTCGAAAAAGCATTCACCAATGGTCAGCTTGGCTATGGTAGTGCTGTAGCAGTTATTCTTGCAACTATTATTTTCATTATTACTGCCATAAACTTCTGGGGGCAGGATAAATGGGTTAAGACTATAGACTAAGGAGGTGAGACAGATGAGCATTGCTATAAAGAAAAAAACCGGAAACAAGGATTATCAGACAGATCGCGTCTTATCTTCTAGTGAAAGATTCTGGAATATGATCATTTTTGTCTTACTTGCCCTTTTTGCAGTTACCATGGTATTCCCGCTTGTTTACATGGTAGCAACATCATTTATGACCAAAAATCAGATACTTTCAGGCTCTTTGACTCTTTTTCCAAATCCGATCCTTATTGGTAAGTATTCAGAGGTTCTTAAAAAAGGTCAGTTTGTATCAGGTATTATCAATACTATTACTGTAGAAATACCGGTTCTTTTGGTGGGAGGATTTACATCTTCTCTTGCAGCTTTTGCTTTTGCCAAAATGAACTTTAGAGGAAAGAATATCTTATTCCTGGCCCTCCTTGCAACTATCATGATTCCTTTTGCGGTTGTCATGATCCCACAGTATGTACTGTTTACAAAGCTTGGCTGGACCAATTCACTTTTACCGCTGATCATTCCGGGATGTTTTGGCAATATCAGCATGATCTTTTTCCTAAGGCAGAATCTTTACAGCATTCCTACTGAGCTTATGGATGCTGCCAAAATAGACGGTTGTAATTATTTTAAGATCTACTACAAGATTTTCCTTCCACTCATGAAGGGAGCTCTTGGAACACAGCTTATGCTCTGGTTCATGGGAATCTGGAATGACTATCTTGCACCAACAATCTTCCTTAGAAGTGAAAAGAACTGGACACTTCAGGTTGTTATCAGATCATTTAACTCATATTATGCAATACAAAGTGACTATGCGCTTATTATGGCGGCATCAGTTATCGCTATGTTACCAACACTTTTACTGTTCTTCTTGTTCCAGAGAGTTATTATTGAGTCCATCGCTATAAGTGGTATTAAATAAGACCAGGCTTCTATGGATCAAAATTTGCGCCGCGCCTTCTGTAAGACAATAAAAAGACGCGGCGTTTACCTTAGGATTAAGGAGATACATATGATTAAGAAGATAAAAAGATCGGCTGCGGTAATACTTGCAGCCGGATTATTGATAAATACAGTCACAGGATGTAATGGCCTTGAATCTGCAAATGAAGGGGGAGAGATTTCTTTGGAAGAGATGAACTTTGATGCTGATATATCAGCTATTGAAACAGGCAGTCTTAATGCGGGTTCATCAGTTCATGACCCTTCGATAATAAAAGGTGACGACAAGTACTATATTGTCGGATCTCATATGACATTTGCATATTCAAGTGACCTTAGGACATGGACCTATAAAGGAAATGGGTATACTTCCACTAACATGATCTTCGGAGATCTTTTTAAAGATGAGACCGGCGAAGTGTTCAGATATACAGGCCAAAAAGACAGTGTAGTACCTACAGATGACGGCAAATGCCATCTCTGGGCTCCCGATATTATCTATAACAAGGCCAATGATCTTTACTATATGTATTACTGCACATCATCAACCTGGAATGCATCTACTATAGGATTTGCAACTTCTAAAACTATAGATGGCATGTATGAATATGGTAAGGATCTTATCTACTCGGGTCTTACAAGATACAACATGGAAGAGACCAACGTCCTTGACTATGTTGATAAAGACTATGCACTTGATAATTATATAAAGCTTGATGGGACATATAACTTTAACGAGTATCCCAATGCTCTCGATCCATCAGTTTTTTATGATAAAGATGGAAAAATGTGGATGGTATATGGTTCTTGGAGTGGAGGCATCTTCCTGTTGGAGATCGATGAACAGACAGGAGATGTGATCCATCCCGAGGCGGATCCTGAAAATGGCGTAGATGCTTATTATGGAATAAAGCTCCTTGGAGGAGGCCATAAATCTATTGAAGGTCCATACATCCTTTATGATCCTGACAGTGATTACTATTATCTGTTCGTATCTTACGGCGGCCTTACAAGTGATGGAGGTTATCAGATAAGGGTATTTAGGTCCAAAGAAGTAGACGGACCATATCTTGACATGAATGATCAAAAGCCTGAACTTACTGACAATGACCATTCATCATTCGGTCTTAAGATAAGCGGCAATTATACAATGCCATCTTTAGAAACAGCTTATAAGGCAACAGGCCATAATTCTGCATTCATAGATAATGATGGTAAGAAATACGTAGTCTACCATACAAGATTTGATGGTAAAGGTGAGTATTTTGAACCAAGAGTAAGACAGTACTTCCTTAATGAAGAAGGCTGGCCTGTAATGCTTCCTTACATAACTAATGGTGAAACTATTTCTGATAGCGGTTATAAGGCAGATGAGATAGCAGGAAGATATTATCTTGAAGAGCTGGGCCTTGATATAAGCGGAGAATATAATACTCCTTCGATCATATATCTTGATCAGAATGGAAAAGTTTATAGTAAGGCAGCAGACGATAGCATTGTAGAAGGAACCTATACAGTCTCAGATGGAACATATTATGTTCATATAACAATAGGAGATGAGCAGTATAGCGGCGTCTTCTGCAAACAATATGATGAGAGCGGCAAGGAAGTATTTGTATTTTCTGCCTGCGGCCAGAATAAGACGATCTATGGCGTCAAATATAACGAATGACCATAGTAAAAATATTTTTTTGTGAGGATAACTATGATAGAAACCAGACCAAGGAACGGAATAATAACAGATTTTAATAAACCTTTTATTGAGCAGAGGGCTGATCCATATGTGTATAGACATACAGATGGAAGCTACTATTTTACTGCATCTGTTCCTGATTATGACAAGATCATCTTAAGAAAGAGCGATACACTTTTGGGACTTGCGGACGCTAAAGAGAAGTGTATATGGCTTAAACATGAATCAGGTGATATGTCAAAGCATATATGGGCTCCGGAACTTCATTATATAGATGGCAAGTTTTATATCTATTTTGCGGCTTCTAGGGCTGAAGAAATTTGGAGACTTCGTCCTTATGTACTTGAGTGTCAGGGCCAGGACCCGATGAATGATGAGTGGGTTGAAAGAGGCATGATCCAAAGAAGTGACGACGACATCTACTCCTTCAAGGCTTTTAGTCTGGATGCTACCATTCTGGAAAATAAAGGACAGTATTATTATATCTGGGCTGAGAAAGTAAGCGTAGGTATACAGATTTCAAACATTTATATTGCAAAGATGGAGTCTGCTACAAAACTTTCAACCCCTCAGGTTCTTCTTACAACACCTGATTATGACTGGGAGAGAGTCGATATTTGGGTTAACGAGGGACCGGCTGTTCTTAAAAAAGACGGAAAGATATTCCTTACATATTCTGCAAGTGCAACAGGAGAATGCTACTGTCTTGGAATGCTGAGCATAGATGAAGAAGCAGACCTTTTAGATCCAAGAGAGTGGAAGAAGGAGAAAAAGCCTGTACTTGCCTCTAGCAGAGAAAAGGGATTCTATGGCCCTGGTCACAACAGTTTTACAAAGCTTCCTGACGGAACAGATGTATGCGTCTTCCATGCAAGAACATATCTTGAGATCGAGGGTGATCCTCTTTATGATCCAAACAGACATACCATGCTTATGAAAGTTAAGTGGAACGAAGACGGCTTCCCTGTATTTGACTATAGCAATATGATCCATTAATAAAATACAATTCGAAATAAGAAAACATTATTTGAAATAAGAAACAGCTTTGGATGGAATTACTCTACTCAAAGCTGTTTTTTTAATTATACCAGATGATTCAATTGTCTGATCTGCTTATGAAGCGCATAATTACAACCAGCTTATAACTGTTTCATCTTATAGAGCTTTCTATATCCTGAGGGCGTATTGCCGGTCTTTTTGAGGAATACTCGGTTAAAAGACTGGACTGTTTCAAATCCGACCTTTGCAGAGATATCATTTATGCTAAGGTCAGAGTTTGTAAGATACTCCTTTGACTGCTTGATCCTGCATGCGTTAACGAATTCCTTGAAACCTGTATTTGTATACTCTTTGAATATTCTTGAAAAATAACAGGTCGAAAATCCAAATTTCTCAGATACTTCCTCAAGAGTTAAATGCTCATCATAATGCGATGAAAGGTACTCACATACTTCGTTGAGTGCCTTGTTGTATTTTACAAGCTCTTTTGCACTGTTACAGTAATCTTTCTGGCTCGGAAGAGATCCCCCCATAAGACCATTGCCAATTTTATCAAGGATCTGCAGAAGGTATGAGTACACTATGAGTTCGCGAAGAGCATTTGAACCAAAGTAAGCATCATGCATCATATACAAAATGGAACCGATGTTTTCTGCAAGATCAGGGTTTTGTTCAGAGCTGATGAGGACAGGTCTTTCCATGATCTCCTTGATAAGGGCACTGCTTCTTATATCGTTGATGATAGAAGGATCAAGAAGATGAACATATCCTCTGCAGTCATTCATTGGGAAAAGAGTGTGGATCATCTTGCTTGGTATAAGCAGAATATCACCCGGGCATACCTTGTATTCAACACCCTGAATAGTACTGATATAGTAGCCTCGTTCACACTGGACGATCTCAAGTGGCTGGTGATAATGAAGTCCGAAGCATTCCTGCTTGGAAGTATACCAGATACGAACCATTGTTCCCGGAAGATAATCAACATATTCATAGGTTCCGTCGTACGTTGTACCGGTTCCGCCTGTGTAAGGCTGCGGACGGATGGGGTTCATGTATCTTTCCTGTTCAGTTATTGCATTCGATCCGGATATTCTTTTCTTAGACATATCATAACCTCATGGTGCGAGTGTAACGAGCAGCTAATGGTTGAAGTGGTGCGAGTGGTATATACACTAAAACAATACTTTAGATACAAGGAATAACTTTTTGACTGAAACATCAGTTTGCACAAATAATAATATAAAATAATTTAGATATCAATCCCATTTCTGCATAAAATTTACAAAAATATTTATAAAACGCATACACCATTCGGTATGTTGACAATAATTTGAAAGCCTCACCGCAAGAATTGATAATGATATGACAAAAAGTGTGTTATTTAAGACAAGAAATGAGAAAATCTGCTGAAAGCCAAATGATATATTTTTGCCATAAGAGGAATACATGTGGGGAGGTTAAGAAATGTTCAAAAATAAACGTGAAAAGAGGGCGTTTATAAACTTTCTTCTTATAGCGCCTTTCATAGTTCTTACGCTTGTCTTTTGCTATTATCCGCTGTATGGCTGGGTATATGCATTCTTTGATTACAGACCGCCAAGACCGATGACAATTGATAGCTTTGTAGGATTTAAGTGGTTCAAATCCCTGATAGAATCAGACGTCAAGGTTAAGCAGATCGTGAGTGTTCTTAGAAATACTTTTGTAATGAGTGGAATCACACTGTCTACATCATGGATTCCAATGCTTTTTGCAGTATTTCTTAATGAGATCAGAAATACAAAATTCAGAAAGTTCGTTCAGACTGCAACAACTCTTCCTAACTTCATAAGCTGGGTACTTGTATATTCAATAGCATTTTCGCTTTTTAACAGTACAGGTATGATGAACTCCTTCCTTCAGAAGCTCACACTCATCGATGAACCGATTCTTTTCCTTCAGGCATCAGATCATGTATGGCTTACTCAGTGGCTGTGGCTTACATGGAAGAACCTCGGATGGGCAGCTATCATGTACATTTCAGCGATATCAAGTATCGATGAAGAGATGTATGAGGCAGCAAGAGTTGACGGTGCTAACAGATGGAAGATCATATGGACTATAACAATTCCAAATCTTCTTCCAACATTCTTCGTACTTCTTATGATCAACATCGGAAACTTCCTTTCAAATGGTATGGAGCAGTACTACGTGTTCCAGAACGCATTCAATAAAGAATATATACAGGTTCTTGACCTTTATGTATTTAACCTTGCGATGGGAAGCGGAAGTTACTCTATCTCAGTTGCCATCAGTATGCTTAAGAGTATCGTAAGCCTTGCACTTTTGTTCTTTGCAAATGGTGTGTCCAAGATGGTAAGAGGTGAAAGCATACTTTAACAGGTGAATAAATATAAGGATGTTCACTTGTTGCATGGATTATAAGGAGAGAGGGTAATGGAAAGTATTATTCAGGAAACTGGTGATAATTCATCAAAAATATCCAAAAAGAAGTCCGGAGAAAAACATATGGAAAAAACCGGTAGTACTAAAAATAAAATGCACAGAACAACAGGAGATATTGTCCTTGAAGTTTGCTGCTACATCTTCTTCATATTTGCAGCTATCGTGTGCGTATATCCATTTTATTACATCATCATCAATACAATTAGTGCCAATGACTTGAGCCAGAGAGGCGTTATCCTCTTTTTGCCACAGCAGATCCATTTCCACAACTATGCAAGTGTTCTTAAAGTTGACGGACTGGCTCAGGCTTCTATGATATCAGTACTTAGGACAGGAATCGGTTCACTTCTTACTGTATCCGCATCATCCTATCTTGGATACATGTTTGCACAGCGTTATATGTGGGCCAAGAAATTCTGGTACAGACTTGTGGTAGCTACCATGTATTTTAACGCAGGTATCATTCCATGGTTCCTTACAATGAAGAACCTGGGACTTACCAATAATTTCCTGGGATATATTCTTCCTACAATTGTGTCACCATTTTTCATTATCCTTACCAAGACCTTTGTAGAAGGAATCCCCGGAGAACTTTCAGAAGCAGCAGAGCTTGACGGAGCAGGCGTTCTTAAGACATTTTTCCATGTAATGCTTCCTGTTATGAAACCTATCATGGCTACTATTGCAATATTTGCAGCAGTTAACCAGTGGAATGCATTCCAGGATACGCTCCTTCTTGTTACAGACAGTAAACTTTACAGTTTGCAGTTCCTTCTGTATCAGTATCTGAATCAGGCAAGTTCACTGTCATCACTTGCCAATAACTCAAGCTCCAACTCACTTGCAGCAGCTGCAGCAACAATGCAGACAGCTACAAGTATCAGAATGACGATTACAGTAATTGTAGTAATTCCTATTATGTTGGTATACCCGATCTTCCAGAGATATTTTGTAAAAGGTATCATGATCGGCGCAGTTAAGGGTTAATAACTACGCGTCATATGCGTAGAATTTTTAAAGGAGGGTTATATGAAAAACAGCTTTAAGAAAAAAGTACTTGCTACTGGTCTGACAGCTGCAATGACAATCGCTGCAGTGACCGGATGCGGTAAGGGAGCAGAAAACGGTTCCGGAACACAGACTTCCGGAGCAGGCGCAGGTGATCACTCAGAAGAGATGACATTTGAAGTTTACGACGTTGCTGCTAACTATCAGGGCGAGCAGACAGGATGGTTCGGATGGGTACTTAAGGATCGTCTGAACATTAAACTTAATATCATCGCACCTCAGGTATCAGGTGATGCATCTCAGCTCTATCAGACAAGAGTAGCATCAGGTGACCTTGGTGATATCGTCCTTCTTGATAATGCAGACATGCAGGATTGTATCAATGCAGGCCTTATCATGGATATCGGCGATGAGATCTGGAACTATCCAAATCTTTCCAAGTACAAAGAGCAGATCGAAGCATTCAATGGCAATCTTGAAGGCGCAAGCGACGGAAGCGTATTTGCTATCCCGCTTGAAATGAACTCCAATGGTCCTACAGACTATGTAGAGAATTCAGTAAGTTCAATGCCTCGTGTAAGATGGGACTACTACGTAGAAGCAGGCTCACCTGAACTCAAGACAACAGATGATCTTATCGATCTTCTTAAGACAATCCAGGAAAATCATCCTACAAATGATGATGGTGACAAGGCTTACGCTATCACAATGTGGCCTGACTGGGACGGAACAAGTATTGAAAACGTTAACCAGCTTACAAAGTGGTATGGCGAAGAAGTTAACGGTTCAGTTCTTATCTCCGGAGAAAATACAATAAGACCTCTTACAGACAAGGACGGCGCATACTACAAGATGCTCAAGTTCTTCTTCCAGGCACAGATGGCAGGTATCGTAGATCCTGACTCTGCTACACAGGACTGGAACTCAGCTTGTGACAAGATGCGTGGATCAAGAGTTTACCTTACATGGAACAACTGGATGCAGGGCTTTACAAATACACCTGCTAACGGCGAAGCAAGAAAGAACTTCGTTCCACTTCCAATTGACGACATGAACGTATTCCAGACATCAGATTCTTACTATGGTGATGGCCGTGTAATCGGTATCGGTTCAGGCGTTACACCAGAAGAGAAGACAAGGATCCTTGAGTTCCTTGACTGGTACTGCTCACCTGACGGACTTCAGACACAGCACGTTGGTATTCAGGATGTTATGTACACAGTTAACGCTGATGGCAAGTATGAGCTTACAGAAGCTGGTCTTAACAGATTCACAGCAGATGTAGAGATTCCTGAAGAGTACGGCGGCGGTAACTTCACAGATGGTAACAACAACATCAACCAGTGGATCGTTGCAGGTATCGAGACAAACCCTGAAACAGGCGAGACATACTCATCTGATTACTGGGCAAGCTATGTTGAACTTAACACAACAGCTACAACTAAGGAATGGGAAGAGAGATTCGGAGCAAAAGACGAAGTTGAATACTTAAAGGCTAACGATAAGGCAGACTTCGTTCCATGGATCAACATTTCACTTCCTTCAGATGATACAGATGTAGCTCTTGCAAGAAGCCAGTGCGGTAAGGAAATCTGTGATGCATCATGGAGAATGGTATGGGCTACAAGCGAAGAAGAGTTCGACCAGATGTGGGATGAAATGGTTACAACACTTAACGGACTTGGATGGGAGTCAGTAGTTGCATTTGATACAGAGAAATATCAGGCAGTTATCGATGCTCGTGTTGCTGCTATGCAGTAAGAATTAGTATTCCTATTAACCGGATGATGGTTTTGGATACAGATCATCTGAAATAGAATATCTATACTAAAAAAATATAAGCGGGTACCATTTGTGTGGTATCCGCTTATTTAAAAGAGAGATTTCCTTATGTACAATATCGGTTCACTGATCACACCCGTCTGGGATACAAGGATAGTATATAGAGAGACTTTTGCAATGATAAAAGAGGGTGATACCTGCAAAGCCCCTTTCTTATATAAGCCTGATAGAATTCTTAAGATTGAAAGCTATGATGGCGCCGGCGTATATGAACTTGGACGTGACTGTTATCTTGATGGAAATGAAATACACATGGCGCCCGGCACTAGGATCAAAATGATAGATGATACAAGATCATTAAATCCTGAAACTGTAGATGATTTCTCAGATATAACAGACCATCAGATCGCAATAACTTATAGAACAACAGATATCTGGAAAGGTTTTATTCCTTCCAATCAGATCGATAATCTTATTTCTTTTAAAAAGAAAATTGAAAATAGAGAAAAGCTTAACATCATATTGTACGGTGACAGTATCTGCTGTGGTTTCGATAAAGGCGCAGAGTATAACTCTGATCAGCACCAGCCTGAATGGCCTAAGGCTCTTATCGACGGTCTTCGAGACAGCTATGCATATGATAACGATGAAGATGTTCAGCTCATAAACGTATCAGAAAGCGGAATGGATTCAGAATGGGCATATGATAATGTCAGTGACCGTGTTTTTATCCACGATCCGGATCTTGTTATCCTTGGATTTGGTATGAACGATAGTGTTGAAGGATCCGTATATGCGAAGAAAACTTTAAAAATAATCGATAAGATAAGAGACAGATTCCCCAAGTGTGAATTTGTCATAATATCACCGATAGTACCTGATCCAAAAGCGCAAGGAACTGTGGATGACATTGAACGATATCAGGACCAGTACTCAGAAGCTCTCAGTAGCATCACATCAAGAGGCATAGTACTTGCAGATGTTCAAAGCATCTACAAAGAAATATTGAAACATAAGCGCTACGCAGATATAACAGGAAATCTTCCAGATCATCCTAACGAATTTATATCTGCAGTCTATGCGCAGGTGCTATATGAAACCCTGCGACTTAATTAAGCCCCTCATTGATACACCTTAGATAAAAAAGTCCCGCTCTCAGATCACAAACTGTGTGAGAGCGGGGCTGCTTTTTGTTTGGAAATTATATATGAACATGATACCTGAATCTATGACAATAGCTTTAGTTAATGTAGCTTACGGAACATACTTCTGAACTATAGTAGTAAGCTCGCCGTCGACAACACTAATGTACAAGTACATGCTGCTTGTAATAAAGTATTCATCACCTTCATCTGACCACTGTGGATAGTTATCGCCTTTAAACTCTCTACCAATAATATATTCTTCTTTCAGTTCGTCGTATTCTCCGGTTGTATCAAACTTATAAAGAACGATATTGCTGTCTTCTCTTATCGGGAATGTCACATCTTCTGCGATAAGCTTTAGGAGAAGCTCATCTGTCATAAGGGATGCAACTTTATATTCTGTTTCGTATTCTTCTTTTTCCAGAGCGTAATAGAAATCCTGATCGCCGCCTTTTACAAGGAAACCGTCAAATCTTGTGGTTCCTATAACATCAGCCTTAAACTCTTCGTCTGTGCCATATTCAAGTTCTTTGTTTACATCTTCAAAAGATATAACTGTGAATGGTGTTCCATCTTTTGAGTAGATAATGTCACCAATCTGAGCATCATAGACGTAAGAATCATTGATAGTCTCTTCGTGATACAGGTTTCCGGTAAAAGAGTTTTCATCAAAGCTATCAACATGAATAAGAAGGTTATTATCGTCGTCATAATATGTTACAGGATCAAAGCTGTCAGCATCTGCATTTCCAAGGCATGCAAGTGAGATGGTATCTGTTTCAAATATTCCTTCACCTGAAAATGTGAGAGTAGGATAAGAGACGTTTTCATTATCAAATGTAGCATCCTGACTGTCATCAGCAGAGCCGAAATGGAATGTTATATCTTTTCCGTTTTGCTCATAATCAAAAGGTACCTGGGAAAGGCCATCGTATGTAACTGTATGACCTGAAGACTCTGAATCAAATACCAGATATCCAAGTGAGTTATAGAATTCCTCTGTGTTGTATACGCAATATACACCGCCTGCAAAACTTGGAGTGCCATCTGAAGCGATGCCTGCAGTTTCAAAATTTACAATATTAAGGTCTCCAGATTCTTCGTAAAGGCTGTCAAAGAAAAATGAATCAGAAGTTATTCCACTTTCTTCACCATCATTTGAATAGTTGTGATAAAGAGGCTCTTCGTCTGAAACATATTCTTCAACAGATTCTTTTTCAATGATGAATTTTCCTGTGGATTTCTCAACATATGCTATTTGAATAGAATGATTCGAGAGGGTAATTATTTTATTATCTGATGATACGGCAACAGGATAAGCAGTACCTCCGCATTGAACAGTAGTTACTCTTTGAAGTGCATTGTCAGAGGTCATGGCATAAATAGTAGCATCACAGGATGCCATATGACCTTCAAGATCATCAAATGTATAACTGGTTACAAGAAGCGCATCCTCACCTTCGCAGATAGGTGCATAAGCATAAGACTGACCGGCATGAAGAGATGCGATTAGCTCTTCGTACGTAGAAGGTGCGCCTGTGTCAGATGAAGCATCTGCTGAAGTATCAGCTGTATCTGCTGCATCAGCATCTGTATTGTCAGAGTTTGTTTCTGAATTTGTATCTGATTCCTGATCTGTGTTTTGTGTTTCCTGGGAAGTTTCTGAAGAATTACTATTGCAGCCGCTTAAGACTGCTGCTGTCAAAGCAATAGACAGCATTAAAGAAATGACTTTGTTTCTCATAAATTCCTCCTCAACAATTATTGTCTGCAATATTACCAAAATATTATCACGATATTTAGTAAATAACAACAAAAGTAAAAAAAATTCAAATAAGCGTATAATAAAGAAGAAGGAAATTTATGAGAAGGGGGATTTTTTAGACTATGGACATTGATAAGGCAGCATCATTTTGGGAGAGAAAAAATTCTGAATCTCAAATGGAAGACTCAGAACTTAGAGGTGCAATAGATGCTTTTGTTGGCAGACACAAGATCTGTGCACTTGCAACTGGTACGGGGGATTTTGTCAGAAATACACCTATAGAATACAACTATATTGGTGGCAAATTCTGGCTCTTTTCCGAAGGGGGACTTAAGTTCAGAGCTTTGAAAGAAAATAAGAATGTATGCCTTGCTATCTATGAGGAGAATCCTGATTTTGGATGCCTTCATGGAATGCAGATATATGGCGTGGCAGAAGTTATCGAGCACTTTTCTGATGATTATAATAAGCTTCTTGAATACAAGAAGATTCCGCTTGATGCGGTTAAGAAGATGGAAGAGCCTATAAATCTAATCAAGGTTGTTCCAAAGGAGATTGACTTCCTTAATTCCGATTTCAAGAAAAACGGATTTGATTCAAGGCAGCATCTGAGCTTGTAAATATAGGTATAAACAGTTAGTTGTTCCTTTTATGTGATGAGCAAAGAGGGGGAAACTATATGTTAAGCATATACAAGGCAAAAGATTATAAAGAACTGAGCAGGAAAGCAGCTAATATAATTTCTGCCCAGATCATTATGAAACCTTCATGCGTTCTTGGTCTTGCGACAGGCACCTCTCCAATAGGTATATATAACCAGCTGGTAGAGTGGTACAAAAAAGGAGACCTTGATTTTAGCGAAGTGTCGACTGTGAACCTGGATGAATATATAGGTCTTGATGCCTCCAATACCCAGAGCTACAGATATTTCATGAATTCGAATCTTTTTGACAGGGTCAATATAGATAAGCTGAATACCAATGTTCCCAATGGAATGGCCAAGGATCTTGAAGGAGAATGTGACAGCTATGACAGTCTTATCCATTCTCTTGGCGGTATTGACTTGCAGCTCCTTGGTCTTGGCCATAATGGACATATAGGTTTTAATGAGCCCGGTGAGAGCTTTGAGAAAGGAACGCATATAGTTGACCTTTCTGAGAGTACCATAAATGCAAATGCAAGGCTCTTTGAGAGAAAAGAAGATGTTCCCAAAAGAGCCATCACGATGGGAATAAGAACTATAATGCAGGCAGGTACAGTCCTCCTTGTTGCAAGCGGCGTGGATAAGGCAGATATAGTAAGAGATGCTTTCTGGGGCAAGATCACATCGCAGGTTCCGGCTTCTGTTCTGCAGCTTCACAAAAACCTGATCATCGTTGCAGATGAAGCGGCGCTTTCAAAGTCTCCTGTAACGGATAATTACACTGTATTGAGATAATCATTTAATTACAGGAGAGTGTAATTAAAAAATTTATGCCAATACGTATTTTGAATATTTATTGGAGATAGAACATGAAAATAGTTAACGGACTTGTTTACGGAGAAAATTATAAGTTCAGTCAAAAAGATGTCTGTATAAAGGGTGAATTTTTTGCAGACACATCGGATGATGGCGCAGAGATAGATGCAGGCGGAAATTATGTTATCCCGGGTCTTGTCGATGTTCACGTACACGGCTGCCATAACAGCGATTTTTGCGATGCGACATATGAATCCATAAGTGACTTCTTAAGCTACGAAGCGGCAGCAGGTGTCACTTCCATATGCCCTACAACAATGACTGTGCCTGAAGATAAGCTTTTAAATGTAGCCAGAGTCACAGCTGAGTATTTTAAGAAGATAGAAGAAGATGAAAGTGCTATAAAAGTCCATACAAAAGAAGCTTCTTTCCTTGGGATCAACATGGAAGGCCCCTTTATATCACCTGAGAAAAAAGGCTCGCAGGAGCTTTCAGATATAAAGCTTCCTGATGTGTCTTTTGTAAGGAAGATGCAGGAGATTTCCGGTAATAAAATATGCATGGTTGATATAGCTCCTGAACGGGACGGCGCTATGGATTTTATCAAAGAACTAAGTAGCGAAATGGTCATATCTATAGCTCATACAAATGCAGATTATGATACTGCGTGTAAAGCTATGAAACTTGGTGCAAACCACGTAACGCATCTTTTTAATGCAATGAGTCCCTATCACCACAGAGAGCCGGGAGTGCTTGGAGCTGCTTTTGATAATAAAGATGTCATGATAGAGATTATAACAGATGGCGTTCACCATCATCCTACTGTAGACAGAGCGTCTTTTGCCATGCTTGGAGAAGAACGGATGGTAATCATAAGTGACAGCATGCGTGCAACAGGTATGCCGGACGGAGAGTATGAACTTGGCGGCCATAAGGTATTTGTTAATGGAAAAAAAGCTACCCTTTCTGATGGGACAATAGCTGCCAGCGTATCAAATCTGTATGACTGCATGGTCAACTGCATAAAGGTTATAAAGGTTCCTGTTGAAACGGCAGTAAGGGCCGCAACGATCAATGCTGCCAGATCCGTGAGAATGGATAAGATGTATGGAAGTATCAGCACCGGTAAATACGCAGATGTCCTTATCGTTGATAAGGAAACATTTGAGATTAAGACGATAATACTTAGAGGAAATATTCTTTAAATAAATGTGGTGATAGTATTTTGAGGCTTTTACTTCGTGAGAATTCATATCCTGCGTTTTTATAATTATGCCCATAAATTCGTATGTATGCTATAATAACCCTGTAGCATTGACGAAATTCCGTTTTTAAGAAATCGCCGGTTACGAATGAAGAATAAGCCAAGCAAAGATCAAAATTCAAATGTTATAAAGGATTATCTGATACTTATTCTTATTGCTGTCATTGGTATGGTAATCACCATCAATGTTTTCTTCAGGATTTATTATGTTTCAAGGCAGAGCATAATAAATATGTGGAGTTCTAAAACTGTTGTCTTATCCCAGGATATCGAGCATTATCTTGAGATTCCCAAAAATGCAGTTCTCTTTGCATCAGTAAGTGTTGAAGACCTTCTTGAAAAGGGAGCTTCTAACGAAGAAATTCACCAGTATCTTATAAGCGAAACTTCTATCTATACAGGCGTTATTGAAAGTAATAATACAGGAATATATGGCTATATTAATGGTGAGTATTTAGACAGCTCAGGCTGGACACCGCCAAAGGGTTTTGATCCCCTTGAAAGACCCTGGTATATTGATGCTGTCAAGGCAGATGGCGAGGTTGTTTTTGTTGAGCCATATATCAATATCCAGACCGGTACTTTAATGATGTCTGTAAGTAAGCTCTTAAATGATAAAAAGAGCGTCCTTTCCATGGATATATATCTTGATACTATCCAGGAAAAGAACGAAAAAATGCTCGAGTATAAAGAACTGAATATGTCTATGGTTATAGATACAGACGGAACAGTTGTGGCTCATTCGGACAAAAGCCAGATCGGAGCAGATTATTCGGCTGACGATGACCCTTGTCATAAGAGTATTTATGACGGACTGCATTCAGATAACAACAGCTCTTTTTCTTTTTATATTGGACTTGATAAAAAAATAGCTTTCAGTAATAAGATCAATGACCAGTGGTACATGGTCTTCGTTTTTAGTGAAAAGGTTCTTTTCAAGTCGGTACTTCTTGTATATCTACATTCTGGATTGGTTCTTATTATAGTTTTTATCGCGCTTTTGGTAGCACTTAAGACCTTTAAACAAAGGCATATTGAAAATAAGCGCCTTCAAAGTGAACTTTCAGCCATCGCAGATATTTATCTGTCTCTTTCTATCCTGGATCTCAAACACCTGAAACTTAATAAGATGTGGGTAAGTGAAAAGCTTACAAAGATACTGGCAGCAGGTAACTATTCTCTTACAAGAGTTGATGAGATTGTTGAAGCCATAGCAGCAGAATCTTCCAGAAATATGCTGGCTCAGTTTATGGACTTTTCAACTGTAGCTCAGAGACTTCAAAGATCTAAATCCATATCTCATGATTTCCTTGATATAGAAAATCACTGGACCAGAATGCACTTTATAGCAGGATACAGGGATAAGAACGGTGAGCTTTCACATGTTATATGGGCAACAGAATCTATTGATGAAGACAAGAGAAGACAGGAAGAGCTTCGCCAGAAGGCAGAGACAGATGCCCTGACTCAGATACTTAACAGAAGAGGCGGAGAATCAAGGATATACGAAGCCTTTGAAAGAGGCAAACGTGGTATGTTCCTAATCCTCGATGCGGATCACTTTAAACATGTCAATGATACCTACGGACATGACGTAGGCGATCTTGTCATAAAGGCAATTGCAGACTGCCTTACGGAAACCTTACGTGATACTGATATTGTCTACAGACTGGGCGGCGACGAATTTGCAGTATTTGTATCAGGCGCTACCAACAGGGAGATTGCCGATATCGTTGCCAAGAGACTATTTAATAATGTTGATAAGATAACTATCCCCGGCGTTACAGACTGGAAGCTTTCTATAAGCGTAGGCGCCTCTTTCTGTGTTCAGGGAGCTCAGAATTCATATGATGAATACTTCAAACAGGCTGATAAAGCCATGTATGAAAGTAAACAGCATGAAGGAAACTATATTTCCTTCTATCAGTGATCATGATTCGACAATTTCAGGAAGTGTAGTATAACTTTGTATCATTAGTGAAGGATTATCGATTTTTCTAATGATCATATCGGCGGCCTGAAGCCCCATGTCATAGACATTTATGTTGATGATCGTGGGCTTCGGGTCGATTATTGTTGTATAAGGATATATATCAAAAGTAAGGAAAAATATATCATCAGGAACCTTAAGCCCCAGTTCACTAATAGCTTTTGCAGCCCCGACTGCCAGTGTGTTGTTTTCACAGACAATGGCTTTTGGGGCTTCTTTCATTGATAAGAGTTTTTTGGCTTCCGTGTATCCTTCTTCCCAGGTGGATGATGTATGGATCACATTTTCAGGCGGAATCTTTTTATGATACTTGAGCATTATGGTCCTGAATCCGCGTTC
>JAEEGF010970460.1_pt1 | contig 26511 bp, 21 predicted proteins | sample 9134171 | NCBI WGS metagenome assembly JAEEGF01 (sample SAMN16246542, study PRJNA631951) | gut metagenome | biome: gut microbiome; feature: rumen; material: AP-attached | host: Bos | place: Iran: Karaj | collected 2018-10 | reverse complement strand
GTACCAGAAAAGAAGAGAAGTCGTTTACATATGAGCTGTTCTACACAGATGATACCTCAATCCCGGATATCATCCCTACCGAAGATGAACAGACTCATGAAATAAGTATTGGAGAAGGATGGACAAAAGCTACAAGCAATCCTGTTACTATAATAGGAGCTCCTTCACCAAGTACAACTCCATATAATGCGGTGGTTGTTCAGGTTATTACAACTACTGTTACAGAAACTTATGATGCCCCTGATAGCCCAAATACAGAAGTGACGAAGCAGTATGTGCCTAGTAATCCAACACCTGCTTGTGAGACAGGAACGGAGGATACTACGACATATACCTCAGATGTTCAGCCTGTACCTACGTATGACAGAACAACGCCAACATACGTGGTTGAGGCACCTGTAATAACTATTACTCCTTCAGGAGATGGAAATAGTGCAACCGCTACCATAACTTGTGCTACACAAGGTGCTTCCATCAGGTTTACAACTGATGGTACTGTGCCCACATCCTCTGAGGGAACCTTGTATAACGCAGGATTAACACTTGACCAGTATACCCGTATCAAAGCTATTGCATATAAGGACTTTACAATCAATGAGGCTAGTAGAACTGTAACAAGTAGTATATCAAGTAAGGTCTTTGTTCCTAGCGGCGTGATCAAGATTGATTCTACTACAGGAACTGTTACTCCGCTTAAGCCAGGAAAGACAGAGATAACAAAGAAGATTCCTGAGAATCCTACAAGCGGTCAGATCCAGGAAGATATTATCATCAATCTGGATGTTAAGGAAAAGACAGATCCAGCGACAGGTGCTAAGTCTCTTGTAAGTGAGATACCTGTTTATACTATTCCTTATGGTATTACAGGCTTTACCTTAACGGGAGCTACATCCTGCAGTGGCGGTAGCGTTACTGTTGGCGATGGCGGAGCTATTACAACAGCTTTTGCAAGCGATACGCCTGCGGACATTATATCCGGCACGGGAGATACTGCAAAGACTGTTGCAAAAGTAAAAGTAGCCAAGAGACCGATTACAGTTAAGCCTAATAGCGTTGTTTATACTTATACCGGAAATGAGATAAATAACTTTACTTATACGCTTTCAGGCGGACTTGCAGATGGTGATATAGCTACTGTTCCGATCGGAGATAGCAGAATTGGTGCTGGAACATATGTATTGTATGTTAAGTCAGTTACTATCAAACATGGCGATACGGATGTGACTTCCTCATATGCTATAACAAGAGATTCACAAGAAGCATCCACAGCCACACTCACTATCAATAAGCGAAAAGTAAAGGTTACCGGAATTACTGCCAATAACAAGTATTATGACGGAACCACTACTGCAACCTTAAAGACTACAAAGGATGGAGAGGGACAGCCTACAAGTATCCTTGCAGATACCCGTGTAGTCAATGCTGAGAGCAGCGATGGCACAGTTCTTGGTGATTATGTAACTATCGGAAGAATTGTAAGTGGCGAGACAGAAATAGAGCGAACATTCAGCTTTGGAAGCTCAGATGTCGGAACTTATAAGATCAGTCTCTATGATGATACGAATAAATTCTACTATGATGCCGCCGGTGGAAATGACGAACCTACTGACGACTCTCAGAAGTATGTTTATGCACAGATTCTGAGAAGACCTCTGACAGATGCTATGGTCGGAACAGGAAGCGTTTCACAGGTATACAATGGCAGCTATCAGCAGCCGGGTACACTTGTATTTACTGACGGTGAGACCACCAGAACTTTAAGAAGTGGCACAGATTACACAGTTAACGGCGATGGATATAAGGATGTAAGCTCTGAACCTTATACTGTTTCTGTAAGTGGTATAAACAACTACAGTGGAACTACTAATGTTCAGTTTACGATTACTCCAAGAAGCATTACAGGAGCTGTTATAACCTCCGAAACACATGATTATAATGGCATTTTACAGACATCAAGGCTTACTTCAGTATTAGTAAACGGAGTAACACTTAGTGAAGGAACAGATTATGAAATCCTGAAGGTTGGAGACCCGGAAGCTGCTACAACCGGTGATGATCGTGAAAACGGAATCTACACCAATCAGGCAACAAATGCAGGAACTTATACAATTACTATTAAGGGTAAGGGCAACTATCAGGGCATAGCTACACATAGCTTTACTATTAAAAGAGTACAGTCCATTCCCGGTTCATCTCCAAGTGGAGATGCAGATCCTCCGGAAGTAGAGGCAGCACTTTCAGTTGGCGATAAGGAGCTTAAGTATAAAGACGGACAGGCCCTGCATAATCCATTAACTGTAATAATCGCCGGAAGAAAAGCAAGTTCCAGCGAATATAAGGTTTTGTCTGTAACAAAGGATAGTGACACTGAAAATCCTATTGATCAGAGCACAGCTTCCAGAGGAGAAGTAGTTGTCACTGACAAGGGAGACTACAATGTTCGTGTTAAGCTGACAAATTACCCGAATGAACTTAGTGATACCTTTAAAGTTATCTCCAATAATGTACCGACAGAGATAAAGATTTCCAGTACTAACATGAACTACTATGATCCGGAATCTGAGAATGATCCAGGGAAGAAGACAAAAATAACTGTAACCACTGATGTGGATAATGATCCTAACATACCAGTTACCTATAAGTGGTATCGCGATGGAGAGGAAATAAAAGGCGAGACTACTAATGAATATATCATAAAGGATATTGACGTTGGCCATGTTATCACTGTAACAGTAACAGCAGGCGGTGAAACTATTTCAACCTCTACACCGATCATTGCAGATAAACCTGATACATCAGGTGGAGGTTCCGGTGGAGGCGGCGGAGAAACACCTGAAGAGCCTACTGTCCATGAGGTTTCCGGATTCGTATTTACAACGCCGCAAAGCGAAAACGATGATGAAACTCCTGTTGAAGGAGCAACGGTTGAAATTCAAATCGGAAATATGGCTATTTGCACGGTTGCCACAGAGGGACAGCCAACAGATACGCACCCTGAATGGGAGCCGGGTAAGTTTGAATTTACTGATATTCCTGATGGTGATTACAACATAGTTGTTACATATCGGCCGGATGGCGCTAGCGAAGATGTGACAATGACTCAGAAGGTTACAGTAAAGGATGGCGACATAACAGGACTGAAGCTCAGTCTTCCTCCTTACTCTGTAAACAGTAAGGTAGTTGTAAGAGGCGGAGCACCTGCGGTAGTTGTTGGTGGTCTTGATGATGCAGCTCTGGATTCTATGACAGACGCTGAAAAAAGTAGTGGAGCAACAGTAACAGTTACCCTTACTGTAAAAGAAATGACAGATCTGATTTCAAAACCTGATGAGGACCTTACTCCATCTCAGCAGATAGTCAAGGCTGAACAGGAAGAAATTAAGAGCGAATATTCAGGTGATTCGGAGGATGCTGACACCACCAATGTTGAATTCCTTGATCTGTCCATCATGCGAAAGGTAGAAGTAAAAGAGAATAGTGTAACTACCACTACTACGAGTCAAGTACATGAAACCGGTCAGGTTCTTGAGATCGTTGTTCCATTTAGTACAAGTGGCCGTTGCAATATCAGAATACTCCGTAATCATGAAGGACATCTTAGGAAATTTACTGCTTTGCAGGAACGCCCTGATAATAGCGAAGGTAAGGAATTTAAAGACGGAACCTTCTTTAAGGGTGCAGACTTTGTAGTTATATACGGTAATTTATTCTCAACCTATGCAATCTGTTATCAGAACGGAGATGAAGACGGCGAAGGCTATTATGATGAGATTAAGGATGAAGGCGGCTCCGGCGGCGGAGGATCCGGTGGCGGCTCCGGTGGCGGAGGCGGTGGCACCCAGTCAGAGCCTGGAAAAATTGATAACGCATCTATGGATGGACCAAGCGGACCTGGCGGAGAACCTGTTATAGGTGATGTCCTTACAGTAAAACTTTCACCTGAGAATCCTGAAGGCATTATAGAGTATCAGTGGTTTAGAAATGGAGAGCCTATTGAAGGAGCAACTTCCTCGTCTTATACAATTACTACTGAGGATGCCGGCAAGGAGATCACTGTAGAAATAATACAGCGTATCACCAAGGAGGATGGAACAGAGGAAGTTATTAAGAAGACTCCTGAAAAACAGCCGGGTGTAGTTCGCAAGAAGACACCGCAGAATCCTACTACAGAAGAAATAAGTAAGGAAGTAGCTGTTGATAACTCGAAAGAAGTATTCTATCCCGGTGAGGATTATGAAGTAACCCTTGATCCTACTTCGAAGGAAGGAGATTCATCTGTTTCCATAACTGATATTTTGGATGATGATGATCCTGACAACGACGTGGTTTATATAAGAACCAAGGGTACTGATGATACTGACCCGAGTGAGTGGATTCCATATCCTATAGGAAGTAGGCCCGAAGCACCTAAAGCAAGTACCAAGGATGATTCAGCTAATAAGAGTGGTACTATTAAGGTAGACTTTGGAAGCGAAGAGAAAGGTAAGAATGTCGAAGTTCAGTATAAGGGACGAGACGGCATCTGGCATAGCGTACCTGGACCTCTGACTATAGGAAGAGATGGAATAGTCATTATAGAAGGAATGCTGGCAGGAGATGTGGATATCAGGATCCGCTTTGCTGCAACTGAAGAAAGTATCGCTTCCAAGTGGCAGCTCATAAGTGAAGAGATTGAGTTTGGTATAGACGAAGATGATTATTTAGAGCAGTTCTATATCATCCACTACATCTTAGAATACAGCGGAAAGCAGCTTAGTGAGTCCACTGAACCCGTATATTTAAGCAAGCTCACAGCTTACAACAGTGGAAAGACCTACGGAATAAGTGCTAATAAGAGCTTCTATGATACCGCTGCAGGTAAGCTCTTTGGTGCAAACGATAACCTTTCTATCCTTAGCTACACTGTAGTCGGAAAGGCTATCTACAGTAACGGAACTCCTGTATTCAGGACAGGAAGCAGCACTGATGTTGTACAGGATACACTCTTTACGATGTCCGCAGAAGAATTTGTCGATAACTCAAGCGGAATTGCATGTGAGGATATCCCTGTATTGTACAATGACCTGTATGTATACGCAAATGTAGGTGCTTATGCTACTGACCGTGAGGATAACGGTGTAGTAATAAGTACAACTGCCGGTGTTAAGTATTCAGGTCTTGCACATAAACTTAGCGCAGATCCTAAGTCGCTAAAGGCAGATGCAGGAAAGAGCGCAAGCTATGACCTTAATATCACAATTACCGATACCAAGACAAAGAACAGCGACGGAACAGCTTATGAGCTTGTTTACGGTAAGGACTATACAGTAAGTTACAAGAATAATAAGAATGCTTCAGTTAAGGTAAGCGCTGTAGCAGGTGAGACCTATTATAAGCAGATCTATGGTGAGGACCAGGCGGCAGCCAAGTGGCCTCAGATCATAGTAAAGGGTAAAGGCAACTATGCTAAGATGAAGGCTGTTGTATACTTTGATATCCTTCCTCTGTCAATAGGAGAGACCTATCAGGCGGTTGGAAACTACGCTGATGTTGTAAAGGACAGCTACATTCTTAAGAAGAAGGGTGGAATTGCACTGACAACCAAGGCAACACACTATCAGAGGAAGTATGACAAGCTTACCGGAGCCTATGTAAATAACGACGCAAAGACAGTTAAGTATAAGGTCGGAACTGAAGTAATCATGACACTTCAAAAGCAGAATCCTGAGACAAAGCTCTGGGAGACATTCGGTACAGGTGATGTGACTACAGCTAAGCAGTGTAAAGCTCTTGTTAAGACCATTACCGAAACAGGATCCTACCGTATCAAGCTTACCGGAACCGGTAACTACTACGGAACAGCTGTTGACAGGTTTGAGGTTTATGCAAACAACAAGACCATGTTCAGTAAGCTAAAGGTTAAGAAGGCTACCGCAGTCTACTCCAAGGATGGCGTTGCAGCAACTGACCTTGTAACAGCAATTAACACCAAGGTTAAGAATGAGGCAGGTAAGAAGGTTGCTATTCCTATGGATGAGGTAGTTGTAACACTTGCACCTTTGTCAGAAAGTGCTGAAGTAGATGAAACTGGAACAAAGGCTCTTACTGCCGGTAAGTACACTGCATTCGTATCTGTTAAGGATAGTGAGGACTTTGCTAAGAAGTATCCGTATACCGAGTATGATGAACCTATCATAGCTAAGGTTACTGTAAAAGCATCTGCCCTTAACCAGTCCATGTTTACAATAGACTGGAACCAGGCAGGAGAAGTTTATAACGGATCTTCCAAGGATATCAAGGTTACACTAAATGGCATCACTACTGACGATGTGACCATAGCTAAGCAAAAGAATGTTAACGGAAAAGTTACTTATGTTCCTCTTACAGAAAATGAGCTTAAAGTGGCAGTGACAGTTACGTCTGATTCTACCATGACAATCAGCGGAAGCTATGCACTCGATGATGGAAGAGTAGTAGATAACAAGGCTCCCGGAACCTACAAGATATTCTTCTATGGTAAAGGAGCATATGCTGACAGTAAGCTCACTGTAACCTACAAGCGAAATCCTGTGGCTCTGGATGCTAAGTTTATCACAGCAAGTGACGCTACCTACAATGTAGCAGGTGCCATGGCAGAATTTACTGTTACTGAGCCTGATGGAGATACAGTAACCATTTCCGGAAAAGGAAACAGCGATTATGCTATATCCTACACGGGTAATAAGCAGATTGGCTCAGGCCGTGCTCTTATCAAGGTAAAGAAATCTACCACCGGATATAGAGTAGGAAGCAGCGCTTATGTAGACTTTAAGATAAACGCAAAGACAGTAGTAAATGTCCTTCCTTACAGTCAGTACAGCAAGGCACTTCCTGGAGAGGTATTTATAAAATGCGCAGGAACTACCCAGGCTGGAAAGGCAGCACCTACCTATAAGCTGTATCAGGCAAGCGCTGATGGAAGCAAGATAATAAGCATTGGAAGCACTGAATATACAGGAGAGTTTAAGGAAAATACTACTGTAGAAGCAGGCGAGAATGCAGGAAAGACCTATGATCTTGTTCTTACAAGCGCAGGAAAGAAGAACCTTATATTCGACAGCGTAACAGTAAGCGAAGTCTACACAGAATACACTGTAAAGGCTAAGAAGTATACTCTTCAGAAGGAACTGAATTCTGAAAATGTAGCAGCAACCGCGGCTCTTATCAGAAATACAGGAAGCAACAAGGTATTTACAAGTGAGGACATCGAAGGATATGCTTCAGGAACTACTGTTGTAACAGTAGACAGCAAAGGAAATATCACAACCACCTATGCAGGCGGATGTTACATACTTCCTGTAATAAAAGAGCTAAACGTTGTTGGATATGACGGAAAGACCTATACTCTTAAGTATGAGGAGGGTGATTACATTATTTCCTACACTAGAAATGACAGATTCGGAACAGCCCAGATGACGGTAACATTAAGTCAGAAGGCTGCAAGGAAGTATGGAATCGGAGGCTCAAAGACCTATAGGTTCAAGATCCTTCGCCAGAAAGATATGGGACTTAGACTCTAAGACTTAGCTATAGCAATCATATGCCCCGGGATTATTAAAAAAGTCCCGGGGCATTTTGTCATCCAACCCCCCGGGGGGCTTGTGGAAGATTTTTTAGTGGAGTACTCTCATTAAGTCATAGAATGTCTATTTTACATCTATTCAAATTTTCAGGAGAGGAAAAACTATTATGAAAAAGAAAGTATTAACAGCTATCATGGCTATAACTATGTCTTTTGTTATGGCAGCTTGTGGCGCAGCTGATACCGGAACAGCAGGTACAGAGACAGGCACTACAGAGCAGCCTGCAGAACAGCCTGCAGAGACTGGTAATACCGAAACAGCCACCACAACTGATAACGCAGAAGCATCTACAGAGTCTTCAGAGGAGAAGATCCTTCACGCAGCAGCATCTTTTGCTTATCCAAGTCTTGATGTTCACAAGGAATATTATGGATGGTATACATCTATTTATGGCATCTCAGAGGCTCTTTTCAAGATGGATGAGAATATGAATGCAGCTCCCTGTCTGGCAGAGGATGCAAGCGCTGACGGAAGCGTATGGACCATCACACTTAAGGACGGCGTAAAGTTCTCTAACGGTAATCCACTTACAGCAGAGATGGTTGTAAGAAACCTTGAGCGTCTGGCTGCAGAGAACAGCAGATTTGCCTATGTTGGGGAATTTGAGATGAGCGCTCCCGATGACAAGACTGTTGTTATTGATACCAAGGATGTTTATCCCACACTCAGAAACGACCTTGCAAGCCCTGAGTTCGGTATGATCGATCTCGACAGCACAACAGATTTTGACAACAATCCTATCTGCACAGGGCCTTTCGTTCTTTCCCAGTTCGTACCTGAAGGAGATGTTACTGTAGTAAAGAATGAGAATTACTGGGGCGGAGAGGTTAAGCTTGACGGTGCAGTATTCTACTATATGCAGGAAGATGATCCCAAGCTCCTTGCTATGCAGAGCGGTGAGATCGACTGCTACAACAGCGTTTCATCTGCAGCTCTTGAGGTTTACAACCAGAGCCCTGATCTTTATGATGTTGTATCTATCCCCGGCGCTCGTCTTCAGTTTTACTTCCTCAACGAGGACCGTCTTGATGACAGTGTAAGAGAGGCTATCAACCTCACAGTAGATAAGGATGCCATTGCAGCATATCTTTCCGGAACAGTATCAGCTGCTGTAGGTCCTTTCAATCCTTCAGCTGCATACGGCAAGGTAACAGTACCTGCTGTTGATACAGCTAAGGCAACCGAGCTTCTTGAGGCAGACGGATACACACTTGGTTCTGACGGAATCTATGAGAAGGATGGAGAGAAGCTTTCAATCAATATCTGCTACTACGCAGCAAGATCTCTGGATACACTTGCTATTCTTATCCAGGAGCAGCTTAAGGCTATCGGTATTGATTCAACTCTTACAGTTGAGGAAGATCCCGATGCTACATACCTTACTACAAGAGATTTTGACCTGGCTCTGTACTGCATGATCGCAGATAAGGCCGGTGATCCTCTTTACTTCATCAACTCAACACTTGATGAAAACGGCGCATACTACTTAACAGGATTTAAGAATGATGATTGCCAGAAGATGATCAACGAGCTCAAGGTTGAGACTGATGCAGCTAAGAGAGCAGAGCTCGCAAACAAGATCGTTCAGCTTGCAATTGATGACAATGCATTCGGATATGTAGGTCTTTTCAACAACACCACTGTTCTTCGCAAGGGTGTAAGCGGATTCGCAGAGTACGTTCCTTTCGATTTCTACGGAGTTGATGCTAATACTGATATTCAGTAATATATTCTAGAGATTAATGGGCTGCCGGCATGTCAAAGTGTCGGCAGCCATTGAGGTATATATGGTCAAAAAAATTGTAAAAAGAATACTTGGCCTGATAGTGATATTGTTTGTCCTTAGTTTCCTCGTTTTCCTCATTATGTATCTGGCTCCCGGCGACCCTGCGGAAAAAAGACTTACTTCTCAGGGGGTGGTTGTGACAAAGGAGGTACTTGAGGCGGAGCGTGAAAGGCTTGGACTTTTGCGCCCTTTTCTTGTCAGATATGGTGACTGGCTTTCGAATATCATAAGAGGAGACTTCGGTGTTTCTTTTAAGGATGATCTTCCTGTTGCGCCTAAGCTGGTTAAGGGCATGAAGAACACGGTACAGCTGGCCTTGGCAAGTCTCTTGCTGGCTATTCTCATCTCTTTTCCACTGGGAATCCTCTCAGCGGTTAAGAAGGGTAAGTTTGTGGACCACGTGGTGAGACTTCTGTCATTTATCTGCAATTCACTTCCCAATTTCCTTATTTCGGTTTTGCTGATGTATCTTTTGTGCATCAAATTCAGGCTGTTTCTTGTCATTGCGGACGGCACCGTCAAAGGTCTGATGCTTCCTGCTATTTCCCTGGCCATTCCCATGGCAGGCAGATTTACAAGGCAGATACGAAGCGAACTTATTGAAGAGCTTGATGAAGAGTATGTTACCGGCATGAAATCCAGAAAGGTCAAGGGCAGATATATCCTCATGAATAACGTCATGAGAAATTCCCTGGGACATATCCTCACCATCATTGGACTTCAGATCGGTACCCTTATGGGCGGCAGCGTTGTAATCGAGAATATCTTCAGGTGGCCCGGAATAGGCAAACTGGTAATGGATTCCATTACTGCAAGAGATTATCCTGTTATCATGGGATTTGTTCTTATTATGGGCACCATATATGTTGTAATAAATCTGATCGTTGATATCAGTTATCAGATCCTTGACCCGAGGTCGGTTTAAGATGAATCGTAAAAAGAAAAAGATTAACAAAATAAAAGTGATCGTTACGGCTATTCTGGCCGTAATTCTGATACTTATTGCTCTTTTTGCAGGGGTGATAGCTCCCAATGATCCTTATCAGACCAGCGCTGCTGCCATCAGAAAAGCACCTTCTGCCCAGTTTTTGTTTGGAACTGACAACCTTGGAAGATGCGTTTTTTCCAGAGTATTGTATGGCGCCAGGACAACCATTGCAGCAACATTTATCCTGGTGGCGATTTCCTTTGTTGCCGGAAGTGTTATAGGTATTCTCTGCGGATATTACGGTGGAATATTTGATGAGATTATGATGAGAATTGCGGATGTAATGCTGGCATTTCCCCAGATGGTTGTTGCGATTGCAGTTGCGGGAATTCTGGGCGGCGGCCTGGTAAGTGCCATGATCGCCCTTGGAATAACCATGTGGACTGGTTTTGCGAGACTTGCACGAAGTCATACCTTTGCCATAAAAAATTTGCCCTATGTGCAAGCAGCAAGACTGGCGGGCAAAAGTGGTCCTGTAATCATGATTTCCCACATACTTCCCAACATAATCGCACCGATCCTGACTAATGCACTTACTCAGATCGGAACAACAATGATCGGTATTTCCGGACTTTCATTCCTGGGACTTGGAGTTGTGCCGCCAAAAGCGGAGTGGGGTTCCATGATCAATGAATCCAGAGCCTACATTCAGATAGCTCCCTGGGCAGTTTTATATCCGGCCTTGGCGACCATAGTTACGATCATAGTATTCAATTATCTTGGAGACTGTGTCATGGAATACAGGAATGAGGATTAAAGTATGCAGGAAACAGTTCTTAAGATAAATAAGCTGTCAGCTTCCTATGGCGATGAAAATATCATCGAGGAGGTTTCCTTTGAGGTAAAGGCAGGCGAGATAGTGTGCATAGTAGGTGAGAGCGGAAGCGGCAAGTCTACGCTGCTGAAGGCTATCCACGGCTTTGACAGAGTGCGTGTCACAGGCGGTCAGATTACCCTGGGAAAAGACATTTCACTGGGGCTTGTACCCCAGAATCCCGGCGGTTCCTTCAATCCCATAAGGACCTACAAGGTCCAGATCTGTGAAGCATTAAAGAGCAATAAGATAGACAAGTGCATGGAGGAAGTGACTGATACGCTTCAGCTTCTGGGACTTACAGATGCCCAAAGAATACTGAGTTCAAGGCCCTACGAGCTGTCCGGAGGAATGAATCAGAGGATGGCAATAGCCACCACAATGCTTTTGGAACCAAATCTTCTTTTGTGCGATGAGGTAACCAGTGCGCTTGATGTAAAGACCGCTAAGATAGTGGTGGAGCAGCTTCTGAAGATAAACAACCTAAAGAATACATCGATACTTATGGTGACACATCACCTTGGAATAGCAGCAAAAATGGCTGACCATATAGGAATCATGAAGAGTGGCAGAATGCTGGAATATGGCGTGACAAAGGAGATTCTGGAGAATCCTAAATGTGACTACACCAGGCAGCTGCTTCACGATGTTCCAAAACTTAAAGTCTGCAGTTAACAGAAAGACAAAGAGACAATGTCCGATACAAAGATCGTTTTAGAGGGTAGGCATCTGAGCAGATGCTACTTCCAGAAAGAAAAGAAAATACAGGCACTTAAGGATGTCAGTTTTCAGCTTAAGGAAGGCGAGATCCTTGGAATTGTAGGAGAGAGCGGAAGCGGTAAGAGTACGCTCCTTAAGCATATCAGCTGCCTTGAAAGGGTAGATCAGGGGACCCTTCTTCATGAGGGCACCGAGTACACCGGTAAGAGCCCTGCATACGCAGGAAAATTTCTTCAGATGATTTTTCAGGATGCGCTTATGTCCTTTGATCCAAGGATGAAGATGAAGAAGGCTATTCTGGAGGCTTCAGGTGCATCCGGTGAGGTAAGAGTTATGGAAACCCTTGATGCAGTGGGCCTTGATAGGAGTCTTTTGGAGAAAAGAGCAGGCTCTTTATCCGGAGGACAGTGCCAGAGAATGTCCATAGCAAGAGCTCTTTGTTCTGATGTCAGGATACTTCTGTGCGACGAGATAACCAGTGCACTGGATGTGACAACACAGGCTCAGGTGGTGGCTCTTTTGACCCAGTTAAGAGAAGACAAGGGGCTATCGATAATCTTCGTGTCACACGATCTGGCGCTGGTAAGCATGTTCTGTGACCGCATCATGGTCATGAAAGACGGAGAATGTGTGGAGTGTGGAGAAACCAAGGAGGTTCTTGGAAACCCGCAGCACGAATATACTAAAGAATTATTGGATAACCTGATCCTGTGTTAACAGATCGGGATTTGGAGGGAATATGACTAGGCTTAAACAGATTCCATTTACTGAGGAATCATCGGAAATAAAGGATAAGGTAGTGAACTACTGGACAAAGCGCTCTGAGAGCTTTTCCGAGCACAAGCATGAGGAATTTCACAGCTACAAGAAGCAGCTTTGGCAGGAAGAATTCGCGAGACACTTTTCTAAGGATGAGAAGCTGTCTGTGCTGGATGTTGGCTGCGGAGCAGGTTTCTTTGAAATGGTGCTTTCGAATTTTGCCTGTGATGTGACAGGAATTGATCTGACACCGGAGATGATAGAGCGGGGAAAAGAACTGCTTGTACGTCACGGCTCTGATGCAAAGCTTATGGTTATGGATGCGGAAAAGCTGGATTTTGAGGACAGTTTTTTTGATGTTGTTATAAGCAGGAATCTGACATGGACGCTGCCTCATCCAATTGAGGCTTATAAGGAATGGAGGAGGGTGTTAAAACCCGGCGGACTGCTTCTTATCTACGATGCAGAGTATGCCAAGGGATTTCATCGCTATGACCAGAATGAGAATCTTGCTCATGCAAAGGTTACTGATGCCATGGTTGAGGAGTGTCATGATATTTATCATATGCTTACCATCAGCTCATTGGACAGACCTGAGTGGGATACGCAGGTTCTTGCACAGATTGGATATGATAATATAAAGGCTGAACCTGGCGTGGGAGACAGACTCTACGCAGAGAAGGATGCTTTTTATATGCCTGATCGGATGTTTCTGATCAAGGCGAACAAGAAAAATGATTAAGGAGTTTTAAAGAGAGTAAATGAGAAGAGGAATTGATACAACAAATATGATGGTATATGGCCATGAGGCATGGATCGTAACCGATAAGTCTGTGTATGAGCCCGGTGAGGAAGTATGCGGCATCATGCGCTGGGGTCACCACATGAGACCTGATGGTTTTTTCCGTCTTGATGAGATTAGAGCTTTTGCCACAGATGAGAAGGGGAACAGAATTGCAATTACTCCTGTTAAGGGCGCCGGAGATGAGATGGGTGATTACTACGAGCTTCGTTTTACACCAACATCCACAGGCATCTATACTATCATGTGCATCTACGACAACAACTATGTAAGAGATGAGAAGGATGTGTACTACGAAGGAGACAGACGCACATATCCGGATATTCTGGAGGCCAAGAATTATCCTCAGATCTATGAGACCTGCATCACTGTGGGTGAGAAGAGCGGAACTATAGACTTCATTCATGAGTCCAGAGTGAGCTTTATTCCTGAACCCTGGGAAGCGGATACTGATGTGCTCCATCTGACACTTATTTTTGACAAATTCCCGGTTAAGGGAGCTTCTGTTGCGGTTATTAATTATGACGGTGAGAACTATTTTGAGAGATTCCTGAACACAGATCAGGAGGGCAGGATATTCTTCAGTGTGGATAAAAAAGGCGTCTACATGGCTGTTACCCGTAAAGATCTGGACGAAGGTATCGAAGGTATCTACGACGGCAAGGGAGTAGCCTCTACTTTTACATATGTGAAGAGATAATTATATAAAGAGGATGCATACTCAGCATGCATCCTTTTGTATTACACCGTAGGTGATCATAGGTCCGTTTTTTATGATACTGAGGGAGGAAGTCTGATAGGTGAGAACACCGTCATTCTGAGCTATGGCGGTATGTATTGTATTACCGAAATAGTCTCTTATCTCTCCCAGCTTTTCGCCTTTTTTGAACAAGTCACCGACTTTTTTGTCAGGATACCAGCAGCCTGTGCAGGGGGCGATATCACTGAATTCTCTAAGTTCTGCCTTGGGATAGGTCTTATATTCTCCCTCAAGTAGGCCTAAGAATCTAAGGATGTTGAAAACATCTTCCTTGTCAGCCTGTACTTCTTCGTCGGGGCACAGGCTCAGCTGCCCGCGCTCGATGAGTACACTGGGAATGCCTGCCATGGAGGCTGTATTGTAGGCCCCCTCTATTGTACAGGTCGATTTTACATAGTATTTTGTGTTGATACATTCTATCATCTTTTTTGATACTTCAGCGGCAGGAGATGCACCTACATAATATGCGTAGGGAATAAGTGTCTCATAGCCGTCTCCGCTGTGGAGGTCGATATATGCATCAGCGCGTTTGATGAAGGATTCAAACAGAATGTAGGCCAGACGATCCGCCTCAGAGCCTTCAAGATTTCCCGGGAAAACTCTGTTTAAGTTCTTGCCGTCTTCGGATACCAGTGACATGGTCCTGTTCTCAAATCCAGATCTGTTAGCCAGGGGGATGATAACAAGATTGCCGCTAAGGTCCTTCGGAGAAATCTCGTTAGACAGCTCAATAGCTGCCTGTATTCCTACATATTCGGCATTATGGATTCCTGCAGTGACGAGCACGGTCTTGCCGGGCCTCTCGCCGCAGATGATCACGTGGGGGATATGTATTTCTGTTCCTCCAACATGTATATGGTCTTTAATGGTCTTGCCCGATTCAAGGGTGTGACCTGCAATTGTCAGATTGTTCATATGTTTTAGCCTCTTTTCCATGGGTAGACTACCATATTGAACGAAGGGGCAACAAGCCCCCCGGGGGGATGCTCGAAGGATTGGTGGGAGGCACTTCTCATGATACCCTCGATTTTACAATCATCTGTGATAAGTGTCTGCCGCGAGACAGGCACTTTTTGTATACTTCGGTACACTTTCTGTAGCTTGAAAAAGTCTTTTCAGCCTTTTCCTTGTCACCGTAAACCTTCCAATATCCTACGCATTTAACGCCTTTCCTTGTGTCCTCCATAAATCCTCTGACGTCAATAGGAGGATATCCCAGGAAAAGTCCTATCTCATGGGGGAAAGATCCATCATGATGAATATGATGGATAAGGCGCACAATATCGCTTTCTATGGACTTGCAGCTGTATCCCTTCTTAAGAAGGATCTCTTTTGCCTCGGAAGAGGAGAGATCTGCCTTCAGCTTGTCAGGACGATAGAGATAGATCAGGACATTTTTCTCGGATATACGAAGGGGAATGGCTCTAAGCCCCTTGCAGGTAAGGCAATGGTTAAGATCACAAAGTTCCTGCTTTATGTCAGATATAAGATTCCTGTCTATGGTAAATATATTTCCTGTTTTTAACCCGGCCAGGGTGGGCGAACAGTTTTCAATTATTATATTGTCAGGCACGAATAAGTCCTCCGCTAAATACAATTTTGTTAGCAAGCGCTAACCGAATTATAGCGTAAAATGATCTTGTTAGCAATAGGTAACTAGACTGTTGACAGAAAAATTTAAAAGACGAATAATATATCAAAATGATATATATCGAATTGTTCGAAGAGCAGATAAAGGCTGACCTCAAGGTATTGCAGGTATACAAGGCCAACCTGGAGAAGGCCCTTGATGAAGAAGACCACGTGTATTTCTATCTTACGATACTGTTTGGAATTGATACTTATGAGGCTTATTTAAAGTGGTGCAATAAAGCAAGAAAGGTGTTGGCATGAAAAGTATAATTGTTTATTTCTCATTGGAAGGTAACACAGAGTATATAGCAGATGAACTGACGAAGGCACTTTCAGCGGATAAATTAAAGCTTGTGCCAAAGAAAGCATATTCCACCAGTGGATTTTCCAAGTTCTTCTGGGGCGGAAAAAGTGCTGTTATGGCAGAGAAGCCTGAGCTTGAGCCCTATGATGTGGACTTGTCGGCGTATGATCAGGTTGTTTTCGGATTCCCTGTATGGGCAGGAACCTTCACTCCGCCTCTTCGGACCTTTATTTTGGAGAACAAAGAGGGACTAAAGAATAAAAAGATAGCCGCATTCGCCTGCCAGAGCGGAGCCGGAGCAGAGAGAGCTTTTGCTAAGCTCGGAGAATGTATTGGAATTGACGGCTTTGCAGCCACTGCGATTTTCATAGATCCGAAGGACAAGCCTTCAGAAGAAAATACCCATAAACTCAGGGATTTTTGCAAAAACTTACAGTAAAATAGAACGATATTCTAAAATGTATTGACGGCTGGACAGGACTGGGCTACTCTAAAAATAGAACGATATTCTATTTTGGAGGTGAACAGCATGAAAGCCAGAATCTATTATTTCACCGGAACCGGAAACAGCATGCGTGCAGCCCGTGTAATAGCGGGTAAACTTGGAGATACAGAGATTGTTTCCATGAGAGCTGATCCAAAGGATTATCCAGTAACGGACTGTGAGATTGTTGGATTTGTTTTTCCGGTTTATCACTGGACAATGCCGGCGCCGGCAGTTTCTTTTGTTGAGAAACTGGAGATTAGTCCCAACGCATACGTTTTTGCTATAGCCATGCCAAGCTTTATTTGCGGTAAGGCATGTGAAAAGCTTGCAGAAATACTTGATAAAAAGGGCATCAGTCTAAACTATGGGAATATTGTGAACAGCGTTGCAAACTATGTTATCGTATATCCGCCGTTTCCTTCTCCAAGACTCAGAGTTCCTAGGACGGAGAAAAAGCTTAGAATTATAGCAGAGGATATATTCGAAAAGAGAAATAGAGACTATCCCAGGGCAAGCAGCTTCATCAGGCGTAGAAGCGAGCGATTCATGACGCCTTATCTTGAGCTTCAGAAATATGCGGACAATCCCTTTACTATCAGCAAAGACTGTATTTCCTGCGGAATGTGCACCAGAGTATGCCCATGCCATAACATTGTTTTGGAGGGCGGCAAACCGACATTTCAGCATCACTGCGCCAATTGCATGGCCTGTGTAGTTTCCTGCCCGAAACGCGCAATAGGATATGACATCACAGCGGGAGACCGCAAGCTCCTTGATGCATCCAATTCCAGGACGGGCCTCGTCAAGATCATGGGCCTTCCTCCAAAGCGCAAATTGTACAGAAATCCCTATATAACAGTAAATGACCTTACAAAGGAAAGTGAGATATGTCCAAAAGAGGTGAAACAAGAGAAGTAATATTGAAGGCAGCTACTAAGGTTTTCTTTGAAAACGGATTTGAGAAAACTTCGGTAAAGATGATACTTAGCGAAGCCAATATCGTCACAGGGAGTTTTTATCACTTTTTCCCTTCAAAAGAAGCATTATTTGAAGCCGTGGTAGAAGAATTCCTAAAAGACTACTCATCGAGGGTAGGAGCCATTCTTGAAAATGATTCTTTGACTATCGAGCAGATAATGGATGGCTTTTTCGAAGAATTTACCAAAAGCTCAGATACATATTTCAATGTGCTGCAGGCCGATAATCTTCATTGGACTGTTAAGAGTGCTTTGCATGATATGACCATTGAGTCCATAATTGAGCCCCTGACCCATGCTTTATCCAGAGTGATTCAGGATGGTTCTGTAAAAAAGCTGCTGGATGTAGACGATACAACTCTGGCAAGGATCCTGATAAAAGGCTCAGAAGCTGTCATACACAGCCAAAACGATGATCCCAAGGCGCTTCGTCGGATGCTTGTGGAGTACTGGAAGAGAATTATAGAATGGGATATCTTCGGGAATTATCTTTAAATATAAATGAGTATGTTCATATTACATTTAGCGTTGGAAGCAAAGAGAAGGTAATCAGATTGAGATAACTGAGTAGAGGAATGCATGATGATGGAAATAAGAATAGCAACTAAGAACGATATTGAATACATGATGAGTAGTAGACTGGAGATGCTAAGGGAGGTCAACGTTCTTGATTCGGATTACCAATACTCACAAGGCTTTACTAATTCTGACGAATGTATGGTTTTGGTAAAAGAAAATGACTAAGCCCTGGGTTGAAAGGAAAAACTAAGTGAATATCCAAAATAATGATTTGACTATAAGTAATGCGACAGAATCTGACTGTGAACAGCGTGCTTCAAATTGAGGTGTCAGGGGGAGAAAATGAAGAAAATTCAAGTACTTGATGGGACGACATTAAAACTAATTGCAATGATTGCCATGGTTTTTGATCATGTAGGGGATATGTTTTACCCGGAACTTCTGTGGCCAAGAATGGTGGGAAGACTTGCAATGCCTCTGTTTGCGTTTTGTATTGCAGAAGGATATTGCCATACTGGAAACAAGAACAAGTACCTTCTCAGAATGGGGGTGTTTGCACTGATTAGCGAAGTGCCGTTTGATCTGGCTTTTGATGGGGGAATTGGCCTCGGGCACCAGAACATCATGCTGACGTTTTTCTTGTCCATAATTGCACTGAGGTCATTTGACTTCGTTCGTGGGGAAAAGAATGTTCAGACAGATAAGTATAGCCTCGGAAGGACAGCGCTCGGGTGGGGTGTAGTTATCGCCATAGCTGTTCTGGCGATTGTGGTCAGAGCTGACTATACAGTATTTGCTGTCATTTCAGTATTTTTATTCTACCTTTTCAGGAATTTCTCTCAGATTGTAAGAAGTGCAGTAGGAGTGGGCTTTCTCGCCCTTTCCAGAACCATGGGCTATTATATCATGACAGGTCTTAGCTTTATTCCTCTTGCCATGTACAACGGGAAAAAGGGCAAGGGATTAAAATGGCTTTTTTATGTGTTCTATCCGGGGCATTTACTGGTGCTGTATATAGTAAAGAGGATTGTTGTAGGATAGATCCGAGTATGGACCATGGGGACGGGGTTAGTGGGCCATCATAGAAAAGAACTTTGGCGAATGTATTCAAGAACAAGGGCGTGAAAACGCCCTTGTTCTCTGCATTTAAGGCTTGCGAAAACAGAATTCAAAAAATATAATTAGAGCTATTAATAATATAAGCAATACATTTGGCACAGAAGCAGGAGTAAACCATGATTCAAAAAATATGTAATCTACTTAAAGAGGAGCTTTTTGATGATGATCAGAGCTTTATTTCTGAATACAGTAAAGACGGCCGTGAAGTGATCGAGATTACAGATGATGTCGTTATTGGGGAAGCGCCTGATTTTGTCTTATCAAGGATGGATGAAATAGTACTCGTTGAACCAAGCCTTGAATATGCCGAGGATCTATGGGCTTTCAGGCAGGAAATCATAGATAAAGATACTGATAATGACAATGCGGATCAGTTTGCCGGCTGCATGTCCATGAATTCAAGTAGTTCTGCCGAGGAATGGATCAGTATATGTACTCTCAGAAAAGATGAAAAGACCTGCGAAGAAGTAGGAACCACGGTGCCTTCCCATACTTTTTTGGCAATAAGGAAAAGTGATAACAGAATTGTAGGCGTAATCGACCTTCGCCATCACATTGATCACCCTATTCTTGGAACCTGGGGCGGACACTGCGGATATTCGGTTCGTCCATCCGAGCGCAGACAGGGCTATGCCACGGAAATGCTGCGACTTAACAAGTTGAAGGCAAAAGAGATGGGCATAAGTAAGATGCTAGTAACCTGCGACGAGAGAAATGCTGCCAGTGAAAAGACGATTCTTGCCAATGGCGGAGTATATGAGAAGACCATCGATGTTGATGGAGATAAAATAAAAAGATTCTGGATAGATACAGAGTAACAAACTTTATGTATATTGACTGCCTGTGGGTATCTGGTGCCTTAAAGGGACACGGATATTCAAATGACCTTCTTAATGAGTGCATCCGTGAGTCCTGAGCTTTCTACCGTACGAGGCAGGTAAACAGCAAATGATATAATTAAGTGAAATTCAGGTCGTTATCGGTGTAGATGACGATCTTTTTCATAATCTTTGTTACGCTCCACTTAGCCCTGGGGACAAAACAGTCCTGATAGATGGAGTTATGGAGGCATCGTATCCATCCTCTACAACACTGTTGGTATTTGATCTACAAAATGAGATAAATGAAGGAGAAAAACAATGAGTAATTACACAATTCGTTTAGAAGAAAAGAAAGATCATAGAGAAGTTGAAAATCTTGTAAGAGAGTCATTTTGGAACGTGTATCGTCCCGGATGCAGTGAGCACTATGTGATTCATGTGCTAAGGGACGATCCGGCATTTGTTCCGGAGCTTGATTTTGTCATGGAGCAGGACGGAAGGCTTATCGGGCAGAACATGTTTATGAAAACCATTATTGAAGCGGATGATGGAAGAACAATTGATGTTCTTACCATGGGACCAATAGGAATCACACCGGAGCTTAAGCGCAAGGGCTATGGAAAAGAACTGCTTGATTACTGCCTGGAGAAAGCAACAGAAATGGGATTTGGTGCAGTTCTTTTTGAAGGGAATATCGGATTCTACAGCCATTGTGGATTTGATTACGCGAGCAAGTTTGGTATACGTTATCATGATCTGCCTGAAGGCGCAGATTCATCATTTTTCCTGTGCAGAGAGCTTATCCCGGGATATCTTGATGACGTAACCGGAGTATATCAGACCCCTCAGGGTTACTATGTTAAAGATGAGGATGTAGAGGAATTTGACAAGCAGTTCCCACCCAAGGAAAAGCAAAAGCTCCCGGGGCAGCTGTTTGACTGATTCCAGAAGAAAGAGGTGAAAAAAGATGAACTATAAAGTAATCGACAAAGAGAAATATTATAGAAAAGGTGTATTCCGTCATTTTTCTGAGGATTGCAAATGCTCAACTTCCATGACGGCAAGGATAGATGTTACAGACCTTGTACACTATTCCAAGGAAAAGGGGACTAAATTCTATCTCAATTTCCTTTACATTCTTTCAAAGGTCCTCAATTCCCGAGAGGATTACAGGATGGGATATCTTTGGGAGACAGATGAACTTATTTGTTATGATGTGATCAATCCTACACAGTATATTTTTCATGAAGACACAGAAACCTGCACCCTGGCTTATACAGAATACCATGAGGATTATAAAAAGTTCTATGCCGGTGCATCCCGTGACGTGGAGGAGGCCAAAAAGACCAGGGAATATGGATTGGATATGAAAAATCATCCCAACTGGTTTGATGCATCCTATATTTCATGGTTATCCTACGATTCTCTCAATATTGAGCTTCCGGATGGACATTTGTTTTTTGCGCCCATCGTCAATTGGGGAAAATACCGGGAAGAAAACGGAAGATATGTAATGCCCGTGAGCGTGCGCCTAAACCACGCGATCGCTGATGGTTATCTGCTGGCGAAGGTCTATCGTTTATTGGAAGAAGAAATAAAATCATTTACCGGGGGGAAGCATACGAGATAGATATGTTAAGGCCTGTTTTTCTTTGCGTGTTAGGGGGCCATAACTCATCTTCAATATGTAATTTAATTATGGTATAATCGATATAACGATAATGCATCATGGAGATATTGTGCATGGATGAGGCGGATGCAAAGGCGGTAAATGACAAGCAAATAGCCGAATATGTGGCTAAAAATATAGATACTGCAATAGAGACAGGCTGGGTAAAAGTATATTACCAGCCTGTTATTCGTACGCTTACAGGGCAGCTATGCGGAGCTGAGTCTCTGGCGAGATGGATCGATCCTGTTCATGGATTTCTTTCCCCGGATAAAATCATAGGTCCCCTTGAGGATACCAATCAGATCCACAAGCTGGACTGCTATATCGTTGAAAAAGTCTGCTCGGATATTTCTGAGCGGCTAAAGAATAATCTTGATGCGGTTCCGGTATCGGTAAATTTCTCCAAGCTGGATTTCGAAGCCACTGATATGCTTAAGGTGGTGGAGAATGCTGTAGAAAAATATGATATTCCAAGGGATTATATTCATATTGAGATCACGGAGAGTATGATCGTCTCTGATTCTGATCTTATGGGAAAAATTATCGAAAGCTTCAGAAATGCAGGCTTTGAGGTCTGGATGGATGACTTTGGAAGTGGATATTCTTCTTTAAATCTTCTCAAAGATTACCAATTTGACACCCTTAAGATGGACATGGCATTCCTGTCTTCTTTTACAGACAAATCCAAAGCTATTATGACAGCGGCCATAACCATGGCTAAAAACATCGGGATCATGACCCTGGCAGAAGGCGTTGAAACCCAGGAACAGAGGGAGTTTCTTTATGCCATAGGCTGCGGCAAGCTTCAGGGATATTTTTATGGTAAGCCCATGCCTTTAGATGAATTTTTTGCCCAAATGGGAGAAATGGGTATAACCATAGAACCCAGGAAATGGCGTCATTACTATCAGACCGGCAGTTTTTCCGCCAGATATACAGATGAGCCCTTGGAGATAGTTGAAGACAATGGAAAAGAGTTTAGAACACTTTTCATGAATGAAGCCTATAGGAGGCAGGTTCTTGCAAGAGATTATTCTCTGGAAGAGATTGATCTTATGATATATAAGACCAAGTCGCCGCTTTTAAAGAAGTACCGTGAGTATGCTGATACAATCGAGGCCACCAAGAACCAGGAGACCTTTTACTATACTTCTGATGGAAATATCCTGTGCTTCCAGGGAGAGGAACTGGCTGAATTTGATGGAAAGCATCTTATCAAGGGCTCCATCAGGAATATTTCCTTAGACAATGATTTTAGGACACAGAATGCCGTTGGAAACAAACTCAGGGAATTAAACCATCTTTTTGAGACGGTTATGCTCATTAATATTGAGAAACATACTATTTTCCCATTGCTTGGTAAGAGCAAATATATTACGGTGCCAGAAAATGTAGAAAATAACCTGCAGGAGCATCTGAACAGAATGGTGGCTGACTTTGTTGCGGACGCAGACAAGGATAAATTCTATGAGTTCATCGATATTTCAAGTCTGAAAGCCCGAGTGGAAGCTTCTGACAAGGGATATATCGAAAATATCTTCAGGATCAAACAGCCGGACGGCAATTACAGATGGAAAGAGATGAGTATCATGATGGTTCCCGGCTCTGCGGGAAAAGAGTATCTTGTTTGCGGCAAGGCAACTGCGGATGATGTCCAGCGCTTTCTTACAAGCAATAACAATATTCACAACCCTGAAGATTATGGACTTACAGATAATAATGATGTCATTCAGTCCAAGATGTGGGAAAGCATTGTGGCTGCTTCCTCCGTTAAGTTTTTCTGGAAAGACAAGAATCGTCGGTTCCTGGGAGGCAGCAGGGCATTTCTTGACTTCTTCCAGGTTAAACTGGAGGATATTTTTGGGAAAAATGATGAGGAGATGGGATGGCTTATTGATGAAAAGGCCTTTGCGGATGGAGAACGTGATGTAGTGGAGAAAGGCAAATTTGTACTAAAGGTTCCCGGACAATGTATCATCAATGGCGTAGTTCATAACATTGTCAGCGATAAGAGGCCCATCTATGAAAACGGCCAGATCATCGGCCTTATGGGTCATGTTACCGATGTTGATGAGGAGCTTAGCTATCTGGACAAACTCTACAATGAGAGAAGGCTGGACCCTGTCACGGGACTTATGAATGTGTCAGCCCTGGCGGAGGTCACAAGAAGCTATGCTCATAACTATACAGTAAATGGCGTAAACTATACGCTTTTGATACTTCGCAATGAGAACCATCACCGTATAGTTGAAGATTACGGTGAAGAGTTTGGCAATAAGCTTCTTAAGAGAACCGGAGAGGTGATTCTTGAAGTCACCAAGGGAAAATGTGCTGTGGCAAAATGCCTTGGGTCAGATTTTGCAATGATAACAGATGTTACCGAACCGACAGCCCTGAAGGCCATGGTAGAGGAACTCAGGACAAAGCTTGGAAATATAAAAAAGCTGGAGGGAAATGACCTTACTACAAAAGTCAGAATAGGCTGGAAACTCAGGAATGAAGCCGGAATAACCGATGAAAACATCTTCTCCGCAGTTCTCGATGAACTTATGAAGTAGAGTTTGAATAACAAAAACAATGGTGGTCACAAAAATGACCACCATTGCTTATATTATGCTTTCTTATCTTCCGGATTTCCGGTCTTTTTCGTAATGAAAGCTGCAGACTTTATACGCTTATGATTCCGAAACGTAAGATTTGGGTGTTATCTGAGCTTTAAGCTTGTCCTTTAGTCCTCGAATCTGCCTTATCAAGCAGGGCGTAGGGATCGTCGGTGACACAGGCAAATTCCATGTCCAGGTTTTCTATAAGAACTGCATTTTCTATTACTTTTTTAAGATGATTTCTTTGCTGAGTATCATCTTCACATAGATAAAGCTTGATCATTTGAGCATTTCTCCTGCCAAAAAGAAATAATATAGTCTATAATAGTCTGTAAATACCCGATTTTACAAGGAGTATCTATGCTGGAACATGCTTTATCCAATGCTTTGAGCAATGCAATTCTTTTCACTGTGGGACTAAGGGCGGTTTATTCCCGGGCTTTGAAGGTCATGGAAGACGGACTGTTTGTACAGAAACTTCAGGTAATATAAAACTGCGAGGAGAAAAAGATTATGAAAAAAGAAAAGAAAAAGCGGGAGATTTCCCGGGGGAGGGCCATAAAGAACAATCTTTATGCGGTTAAGCTGCTGATAAAGCTTTGTCCTTCAATGGTTACGCACGGAGCCATAAGCAGATTCCTGGGCTATTTCGAGTGGCTGTTTTACAGTGCGTTCTTTATGCGATTCGTTATAAATTCCCTTCAGTCAGGAGAGAGCTTTGGAAGAATAATGATATTCGTTGCCATTGTAACCGTTGTTTCCTGCGCTATGAGCTTTTACGATAAGTTTCTTGTTGGCTATCGGTTTCCAATCAATAATGTTATCGTCAACAAAGAGCTATATAAGCTCTTGTTCAAAAAATCTAGAAACGTAGAGCTGGAGTGCTTTGAAAACAGCGAGTTCTACGATAAGTACACTCTGGCTATGGAGAAAGCCGACACCCGTCTTGTTGAGACGGTGCATGCCGTGTTCAGGACCATTTTCGGAGCCATAGCGGGTGTTTGTGCTTTTATCTTTATGTTCCAGGTGGACAAGATCTCTGTCTTGTTCCTTATTTTCCCTGCCATCGGAAATTTTATATTCAACAGAATGATCAGTCATATCGATTATGACAGAAACAAAGATATGAACCCCCATAACCGTAGGATTTCTTATATCAACAGGGTTATGTATCTTCCCGAATATGCAAAAGAGATGAGACTTACGGACGTTTTCTCACTTATGAGACGTCAGTATAAAGAGGCGATTACCGGTCTTGCGGATGTTACAAAGAAATATACCAAAAAGGCCATGGTCCTCCATTGGTTATATGTAATGTTCACCTTTACATTTATCTTTGAGGGACTTCTTATTTACGGAGCGTTCTGCACTTTGGTGCGGGGGAGCATGTCCCTTGCGCAGCTTTCTGTTATCACCAGCATGATGGTATCTACCACATGGATTTTGATTGGTTTTACCGAGTCTCTGACAAGCCTCTTTAAGAACGGGCTTTTTATCGAGTACCTGAGAACATTTCTGGAGTACAAGGAAAAGATTCCTGAAGATTATGAGGGAATCGATCCTGGAACTGAGATAAAGTCCCTTGAGTTTAGAAATGTTTCATTCTCATATAAGGACAAGGAAGTTTTGTCGCATTTAAACATGGAGTTCAGAGGCGGAAATACCTACGCTCTGGTTGGTCATAATGGTGCAGGAAAGACAACTCTTATTAAGCTGCTCCTTAGACTATATGATCCCACCGAAGGAGAAATCCTGCTGAACGGAAGGAATATTAAAGAATACAACCTTAAGAAGTATCGTGCACTTTTTGCGACAGCATTCCAGGATAACAGAATGTTCTCCATGTCCGTAAAAGAAAATGTTGTTATGGGTGAAAATATTCCAGAAGCCGAGAAAGAAGATCGGGTAAAAGAAGCTCTTGAACTTTCCGGAGCCTATGACAAGGTAATGAGCCTCAAAAATGGAATGGAAACAACTCTGACCAACGAGTTTGATGAGGAAGGAGCTGTGCTCTCCGGCGGTGAGTACCAGAAGATCGTTGTGGCCAGAGCTTTTGTAAAGCAGTGTCCTTTCAAAGTATTTGATGAGCCTTCAAGCGCTCTTGATCCAATTGCTGAGGCAACACTTTTTGACAATATCTATGAGAC
>JAEEGF010534598.1_pt1 | contig 26512 bp, 21 predicted proteins | sample 9134171 | NCBI WGS metagenome assembly JAEEGF01 (sample SAMN16246542, study PRJNA631951) | gut metagenome | biome: gut microbiome; feature: rumen; material: AP-attached | host: Bos | place: Iran: Karaj | collected 2018-10 | reverse complement strand
GAGGTAAAAATGGAGATTAGAATCAAATCCCTCAAGTTCGACGCTGACCAGAAACTGCTCGACTATGTTGAGAAGAAAGTCTCGAAGCTTTCCAGGTTCAGCGATCACCTCGATGAGGTGGAAGTCACTTTGTCCCTGCTTAACGAGCCTGACAACAAGGAAGTTAAGATTCAGACCCGGGTCTATGGACAGGACCTGCTGATTGAAAGGAGCGCCTCTACATTTGAGGATGCCATCAGCGTCGCTGTCGACCTCATGAAAGAGAAAATCGTGAGGACCAAGGAAAAGAAATACGAAGCATAATGAATCAGTGAAAGGGTCGGTCAACGTCGCCTCTCAATGCCGTGACTTGATCGGCAAGATCAAAGCCGGAGAGTTCTCCCCCATCTATCTTCTGATGGGGGATGAACCTTATTATCCGGACATGGTCTGCGATGCGATTGTTGAAAACGCCCTTGATGAGTTCTCCAGGGATTTCAACGAGACGATTTGTTATGGCTCGGATGTCGATGCCGAGACCATCACGACTGCCGCCCGTCGCTACCCAATGATGGCTGAGCGCCAGCTGGTTGTGGTCAAGGAGGCTCAGGCGATGAAAGATCTGGAGAAACTTTCCACCTATTGCGAGGCCCCTCTTGATTCGACTATCCTTGTTCTTCTTATGCGCGGCGCTTCCGCCGACAAGCGTAAAGCCCTTTACAAGCAATGCGTCAAGAACGGGGTGGTGGTAGAGTCCAATGCCTTGAGGGACTATGAGATGCCCGGTTGGATCAGCCAGTATTATTCTTCAAGGGGACTTGAGATAGCTCCCGATGCCGCTGCCTTGATGGCTGAATATGCCGGGACGGACATGAGCAAGATAGCTGTTGAGACGGACAAACTGCTCAAAAACCTTCCGGAAGGTGCTGATAAGGTGACTGCCTCCGATGTGGAGCGCAATGTCGGAATCAGCAGGGAGTTCAATGTTTTTGAGTTGACAAAGGAGTTTTCCTACCGTAACTCAGCCAGGGCGCTACTCATCGCCAGAAGGCTAGGGGAGGCTCCCCGGTTCGCTATGCCCATGGCGGTCAGCGCCATATTTACCTACTTTCTGAGGGTTTTGAAATATGGCGCGCTGAAAGAGAGGGGGCGCTATCCAGACAAGACGGAGGTTGCCGCCGCCCTTCAAGGGGTCAACCCATATTTCTGGAAAGACTATGATGCCGCTGTTTCTAACTATCCGGTGAGCAAGGCCATGGCCGCCGTGTCTCTGCTTTGCGATTATGACTATAAAGGTAAAGGGGGAGAGAGTGGAGAGGCCACTCCAGGGGATTTGCTGGTTGAATTGGTTGCGAAGTTGCTAAATCTTTGACGTTATTTTAAATAATTATTGCAAGACGATAAATAATTATTATATTTGCGAAAAATATAAGAATTATGGGACTTATAGAATGTAAAGGTATCACCAAGCGCTTCGGAGAGAAAGTCGCCCTTGACAATCTCTCCGTGGACATCCCTAAAGGTCAGATTTTCGGGCTTTTGGGGCCGAATGGAGCCGGTAAGACCACACTTATCCGTATCATCAACAGGATCACGATCCCTAACAATGGCGAGGTCTTTTTCGACGGGCGTCCTATTACCCAGTCCGATGTGGAAAAGATTGGTTATCTCCCCGAAGAGAGGGGACTCTATCGCAAAATGGAGGTCGGGGACCAGGCGATGTACCTTGCCCAGCTGAAGGGAATGAGCGCCGCCGATGCTCGTAAGGAGTTGAAACAGTGGTTCATCCGTTTCGGTATTCAGGACTGGTGGAAGAAAAAGGTGGAAGAGCTCTCAAAAGGTATGGCTCAGAAGGTTCAGTTCATCACTACCGTGGTCCACAAGCCTTCCCTGATGATTCTTGATGAGCCTTTCTCCGGTTTTGACCCGGTCAATGCCGAGTTGATCCGCAAGGAGATTCTCAGGCTCAATGATGAGGGGGCGACCATCATCCTTTCAACTCACAACATGGAGTCCGTTGAGGAGCTTTGCGACAGCATCGCCCTTATCAATAAGGCCAAACTTGTTGTGACGGGAGGTGTCGATGAGATCCGTCGTCATTATGGCAATAATAATATCGAGTTGATTTACACGGGGGAGAACACCATCTCTGATGCGGAGGGTGTGTTCAAGGTTCTGTCGGACGACAATAATGTCGGACGTCACACGGCTGTCCTTTCTCTTGAGGAAGGTGTGCCATCCAATGCCGCCCTCTCCGCCCTTTTGGCTGACGGGGTGACTATCAACTCGTTCAAGGAGCTCATCCCCAGGATGAACGACATATTCATTAAACTAGTGACAGAGGAGGCATAATCATGGATTTCAGGATCATAAAGACAGTCATTTCCCGTGAGTACACAACCCGGGTCAAGAAAAAGTCCTTCCTTGTGACCACTTTCGTGGTGCCTATTCTCTTCGCGGCCATGATGGTCGTGATATTCCTCATCATGGGCAACACCAAGGAGAGGAAGATGGATGTGGCTGTGGTGGACCAGTCAGGAATAGTCATGCCTCACCTTGAAAGCGGTGATCGGGTCACCTACGAGGACCATTCCTCGGAGGTCCCTGATTCTATAAAGGCCCATCTCAAGGACTATGGTAAGGACGCTCTTGTCATAGTCTCACCGCTTGACACTGCCAAGAAGACCGTTACTGTCCAGGCATATTCCAAAGACCCTCTCGGAGTGGAGTTCACAAGCGGTCTTGCCGACAAGGTTGATGACGCTGTCGAGGAATATAGGATCGCCCAGTACGGGATTGATAATCTGCCACAGATAATGGAGGATGTAAAGTCCCATGTGAGGGTCACTGAGTTCACTCTTGACGATTCTGGCAAGGAAAGCGTCTCGGAGTCAGGTATTTACATGATAGTCTCCATGCTGCTTGGAATCATCATCTGGATGTTCATCATGATGTTCGGTGGACAGGTTATGTCCAGTGTCATTGAGGAGAAGTCCAGCAGGGTGGTTGAGGTTCTCATATCCTCGGTCAAGGCCGTGGATCTGATGTTCGGCAAGATTATCGGTATCGCCCTCGTCGCCCTCACACAGTTCTTCCTTTGGATAGTGCTGACCGTGGTGCTTACTTCGGCGGCTAGTATGTTCATGGGTAAGGACATGCTCAAGAGTTTCCAGGGAGATCCCCAGATGATGGCTCAGACCGTAGGGATGACTCCGGAACAGATGGAAGCCATCGGTGGAGTGGTCGCCGCTACTGACTCTACCGCAGTCGCCACAGATGTCGTTGACAGTCAACCCGGTGGCTTGCAGACTGTCATGGCCACACTGTCTAATATCCCTTGGACCAAGCTCATCATCTCATTCCTTATCTTCTTTGTGTTAGGCTATTTGCTGTACGCTTCACTTTACGCCGCCATCGGCTCCGCCGTGGAGAGCGTGGAGGACACGCAGCAACTTCAGATGCCGATCACTATCCCGTTGATGATCGCTTACCTGATCATACTCATGGCCTTCCAGAACCCCGACAGTCCGGTTGTGGTGTGGGCCTCGATGATACCGTTCACTTCTCCTATCGTCATGCTCGCAAGGATTCCTTACGGTGTTCCGATGTGGCAGCTGATTCTCTCTATTGTCTTGCTGTTCTTCACTTTCGTGGGATGTGCTTGGCTTTCCGCCAAGATCTACAAGGTCGGTATCCTGATGTTCGGGAAAAAGTCCACCTTCAAGGATCTTTGGAACTGGTTAAAACAAAAATAATCAAATGCTTATGAAAAGATTATTTCTCATTATCGCACCGCTTGCTTTCTGCTTGGGAATCTCTGCCCAGACGGTAGAGATATCCTGGTCAAAAGAAGCTGTGGACGGCCATCGTACAGGGGTGGTCGCATCCAACGCCTCTAATGTTGAGGAGGCGATGGGTTATGTCAAGGGCAAAACCTATTACGCTCCCAATGGTAAAAAATTCAAAGGCAAAGCCACAAGGGATGTCGCCGAGCTCATGATCAAGGCCCAGCCTGCCATGGCGCAGGTAAAGGAGGTCATCGGCTATTCCACTGAGTTCTTGGACAGGACCTATCCCGAGTGCCCTCTTTACGACTGGTATATTGATGAGCTTATGAGGGCCACCGCGGACAGCCTTCACCGTAAGGTGGACATCGGCATCACCAACGCCGGCGGTGTCAGGATCGAGATGCCCAAAGGCGAGGTGCTCTACGATGACATTATGTCCATGTTCCCTTTCAAAAACAATCTATGCTATGTCGCTCTTAAGGGTAAGGACGTGAGGGTTATACTCGACCAGATGGCCGCTTCCTCATTCCAGATCATTGGAGGAGTCAAGGTGGTCGCTCAGAACGGCAAGATAATCTCCGCTACTGTCAATGGGGAACCTCTTGATGATGAGAAGGTTTATGGAGTAGCCACCCTCAACTTCCTGCTTGATGGCGGAGACGGATACTTTGTCGCGAAGAACGCTCTTGAGGTGCTTCAAAACAAGAGTTGGCTGTACGATACCATGCTCAGTTATGTCAAGAGTCTTACTGCCGCGGGGAAACCCATTGAATTCGAGAACCAACATTGGATCACCATCCTCGGGGAGGGGGACAAAAAATGAGAACAGCACTTAAAACTATAGCTTGCATAGCCGCAGCGGTCGCTTTGATTCCTTCAGCCTCGGCTCAGAAGCGTCTCACCATAGTCCATTTCAATGATACTCACAGCCATATGGAGCCTGAACGTTCGGGCGACAATAGCGGCCATGGCGGTGTGATTGAGAGAGCGGCTTACCGCGACAGTGTCATTAAGGCGGACGGCCAGAAGAATGTCCTTCTGCTCCACGCTGGTGACTACAGCCAGGGAACCTCTTATTTCACGGTGATGAAAGGGGATCTTGAGATTGACTTGATCAATGCCATGAGGTATGATTGTGTTACCTTAGGCAACCATGAGTTCGACAATGGAGTTGAGGAGCTGGCCAGGAGGTTGGCCAATCTTAACTGTCCGGTCGTGTGCGCCAACTATGATTTCTCGGCTTTGGAGATGGGTAAGTATGTCAAGCCTTGCACCGTGATCAAGAAAGCTGGAATGAGGATAGGAATAATAGGTCTCATGCCGGACATCACCACTTTGGTCTCCAGGGAGACATCCAGCAAGATTCCGGCTTTTGATAATGCCGAGGTCGTCAACAAATGGGCTAAGTATTTGAGGGAAGATGAGAAATGCGACATTATCATAGCCCTGACCCACATCGGGTACGAGGATGAGCCTTACACGGATTTCAGGCTCGTCAAGAACACCAGGGGTGTTGACATTGTTGTCGGTGGGCACTCCCACACCTTTATCCCTAAGCCCGCATATGAGAAGAACCTTGACGGAGTACCGGTTCCGATTGTTCAGAACGGTTGTTGGGGTCTTGAGTGTGCCAACATGAAAGTTTACAAGAAGTAATGTCATTCAGATCCATTCCTGCGGTTCTTTCCGCCGTGGCGCTTATCGCCATCCAACCTGCCTTCGCCCAGATTAGGGGGCCCCGTCAGGAACGTCTTTCCACTTGGGAGTTCAGCAAAGGCGGTGAGCCTTGGAAAACAGTTTCCGTCCCGCATTCCTACAATGCATTGGATGGGCATTCCCCATCCTACTATCGGGGCGAGGCTGTTTACAAACTTGACTTCAAGGCTGGTGACATCAAGCATGATCATTTTGTCTTGTTCGAGGGTGCGGCCCAAGCCGCGACGGTTAAAGTGAATGGAGTCCAATTGGCCTCACACAAAGGTGGTTACACCCCTTTCGTCGTCAATGTCACTGAGGCATTGAAGAAAGGGGTGAACACCCTTGAGGTGACCTGCGACAATCGGGAAGATCTGAATATGATTCCCGTCACTTCTGATTTCAACAAGAACGGCGGCCTGCACTATCCGGTGTGGCTGATGGAGATGGAAGACGTGTACCTGTCTCCTGAAGCTTATGGCATGTACAGGATGCATTGCGTTACTCCTGAGGTCTCTAAGCGCAAAGTTGAGACAAGGATCAGGACCCGGCTGGTGAATTCCACATCCAAGAGCTCCGATGTGATGGTCAGGGTCCAATTGATAGAGAGGGATGGAACCCTCGGCTATCAGGCGGATCGGGAGATCAGGATCGCCCCCAAATCGGAATTGGATTTCGAACATGATTTCGAGGCCACAGGAATCCGTTTCTGGAATGGTCTTAAGGATCCATATCTCTACACCGCAAGGATAGAGGTTTTCAAGGGGAAGAGGATGCTTGACATGGCCGAGGTCAAAATCGGTTACCGTTCATTCAAAATGGATCCGGAGAAAGGCTTCCTGTTAAATGGAGAGCCTTATCCTCTCCGAGGTGTCGCCATGCATCAAGATGCTCCCGGAAGAGCCTCGGCGCTTATGGATGAAGACATTCGCCGTGATTATAGGATTGTCCAGGAACTCGGGGCCAATTTCCTGCGCCTGGCCCATTATCCCCACAACGATCTGGCCTTCCGCATCTGTGATTCCCTGGGAATAGTGGTCCAGACTGAAGTTCCTTGGGTCAATGTCTGCGGAACCTATGCTAAACAGGCATATTTCAATAATATCCGCCATCAGATGAAGGAGATGGTCACTAATCTCTACAACCATCCGAGCATCATTTTCTGGGGGATGTGGAATGAGTTGGACACTTGGGGCAATAATGATGACCTTCAAGGGGCTTTCGATGGTGCCAAGGTTCTTACCGAGACGGGCCGATTGTATGATTTCACCAAGCGGTTGGATCCGTACCGCGCGGTCGGTTTCACCGATGACTCAAGGCTGGGCAGGGATGGCTATGCCGGTCTTGCGGGAGACTTCTGTTCCCAGAACATCTATTACGGGTGGTACTGGGAGCCTAATGATTTCAGCGGGTTTCTGCCTGCGGTCAAGGATGTGAAGGAGCGTAGGGGAGGTCCTGTCAATGTCTCTGAGTACGGGGCTGGTATCAATCCTTTCTGCCACACTTGGAACCCTTCCAGGGCAGTCAGGGACAAAGAGGATGATTCCAGACATTTTGAGGAATATGGTAACATGTTCCACGAGGCCTATGTGCGGCAGATTCTCAAGATGCCTTGGCTGAATTTCACCTCAGCCTGGGTATTGTTCGATTTCCCTGTGGCAAATCGTGCGGAAGGGTTCATGGATTCTTCTGACGGAGAGCGTTTCGTTCAGAACGAGGCACGGAAATACATGAATGACAAAGGCTTGGTCACAAGGGATCGTCTTACGAAGAAAGATGTTTTCTACCTTTACAAGTCTCTTTGGAACAAGAAGGTGACAACTGTTCACATCACCTCATCCCGCCTTTCGAAGATTCCAGCAGGGGAGGAGTTCACTCTGAAAGTTTACAGCAACGCGAAGAACCTCACTCTGTACCAGAACGGGAAACTTGTCACAAAGAAATATAGTTCCGAGGAGGATACCGGAGTGATATGGACCTTCAAAGGCTTGAGGTTGAAAACTGATTCTGACACATTCAGGGTGGTCGCCAACAACGGCACCAAAGCCGAGGTCACCTGGTCTCGGTTGTGATATTCCTCCTGACCGGCAGGAGCGCGATCAGATAGCCGATCAAGGCCACTCCAACTATCGTGAAGAGGATGTCACTCCACTTGACGATTACCGGATACGCGTTTACGAGGAAGTTACCTGGCATCCTGATGAAACCGAATCTCTGTTGCAGCAGAGCGAATCCTATTCCCACCACCAATCCGGCGGCCAGACCTAGCAGTGAAATCAGCCAACCTTCCAGATGGAAGGTCCTGCGAAGCATCTTGTCCGTGGCTCCAAGGCTGCGGAAAGTCTCGATGTCATCTTTTTTCTCAATAATCAGCATCGTCAAGCTTCCAAAGATGTTGAAAGCGATTATTATGATGATGAATATGAGAATAAGGAATATCGCCGCTTTCTCGTAACGCATCATCTTGTAGAGGGAGGTGTTTTGCTTGAACCTGTCCAGGACTTTGAATTCGGGTCCAAGAATCCCCTTGATGCTGTTTATGGTCTTACGAAGATCCTTTTGGGTGGATCCCTCAGGCAGCCGTATTTCTATCCCCGAAACTTCATCGTCATACCCCAAAAGCTGCCTCATCTGGTCAAGGGGGAGAATCATAAGTTCCTCATCAATCTGCTGATTGACAGTGAATATCCCGGATGGACGCATGCTGACTGACTCGATGGAAGCTGCCGGGTTGGCCAGCGAGAAATTCCTGTCTCTCGCAGGGAAATAGATAGTGGCGGATGAGAGGAAAGCCGGATTCATTCCCATCTTGTAGGCAAGTCCGGCACCGGCCACCATCTGAGGAACCTGCCCTTTGTGGAGGGAGAACTCTCCAGCGGTCATGTGCCCGATTAGCGGGGAGTTCTTCTCGTAGGCCTCATCAACTCCTTTTGCCTTCGCTACTCCCTGATGCTCGTCATAATCCACAAAAACGTTCTCCTCAAGAACCTGGAAATAGGCCTCTACCTCGGGTAATGAGGCTACCTTTTCCCATTTCTCTCCTTCAGGAATGAATATCTTACCTTTGGACGGGGTTATGAGAATGTCCGGCTCGACATTGCTAAGGGTGTCCTTGACAAGCTCGTCGAAGCCGTTATAAACTGACAGGATGATAATTAGTGCCGCCGTGCCGATAGCCATACCGATGGCGCTGATCGCGGAGATGATGTTGATCACATTGTGTGATTTCTTCGCGAAAAGATACCGTCCGGCTATGAAGAGCGGCAGGTTCATCTGATTGCTATTCTGGTTTGTAGGAGTCCTTCAAGGCTGTCGTCTTGTTGAATACAGGCCTCTCAGGAGTGCTGTCAGGATCCTTGAAATAATATCCCGTGCGTTCGAACTGGACAGCTATTCCAGAATTGTCCTCAAGCAAGGCAGGCTCGGCGTAACCGGTCAAGGTAGTGAGCGACTCGGGATTGAGGAAGTCCTTGTAGTCCATTCCCTCAGGGATGGAATTCATGTCCTCCTTTGTGAAAAGACGGTCATAGTTGCGGATCTCGATTTCCTTAGCCAAAGCCGCGGGGACCCAGTGGATCGTGCCTTTGACGGAGCGCCAGACCTCGCCTCCGGGCCTGGTTGAAGGGTCGTAGGTGCACTTCAACTCAGTGATGTTCCCATCAGCATCCTTGACAACTTCCTCGCACTTGATTATGTAGGTGTATTTCAGCCTGACCTCTCCTTCCGGCTTGAGCCTGAAGAACTTCTTAGGCGCCTCTTCCATAAAGTCGTCCTGCTCGATCAAGAGTTCTCCAGTGAAAGGAACTATCCTTGTCGCACCTTCCGGCTCGGCGGGATTGAGAGGGCAGTCAAACCATTCGACTTTCCCAGGCTCCCAGTTGGTGATCGTGACCTTGAGCGGCTTCTGGACCACCATGTAGCGGTTAGACCTGGCGTTAAGATCTTGACGGACGCACCACTCGAGGAGTTGGATGTCCATCATCTGATCCCTCTTCGAGACACCGATCTTCTCGCAGAACATCTTCAGGGCCTCAGGGGTGTAGCCCCTGCGCCTGACACCGCAGAGCGTAGGCATTCTCGGGTCGTCCCAACCGGCCACAAGCCCCTTCTGGACGAGCTCCAGAAGCTTGCGTTTGCTCATTAGGGTATAGGTGAGGTTGAGGCGGGCGAACTCGTATTGATGGCTGGGGTATATTCTCAAAGCTTGGATGAACCAGTCATAGAGAGGCCTGTGGACATCAAACTCGAGGGTGCAGATAGAGTGGGTGATATGCTCTATGGAGTCGCTCTGTCCATGGGTGAAGTCGTACATCGGATAGATGCACCACTTGTCCCCGGTGCGGTGGTGGGACGCGTGCTTGATGCGGTAGAGGATAGGATCCCTGAACATCATGTTAGGGGAAGCCATGTCGATCTTGGCTCTCAGAACCTTCTCACCATCAGCGTATTTCCCATCTCTCATCTCTCGGAAAAGCTTGAGGTTCTCCTCGACGCTCCTATTCCTGTAGGGACTTTCGACTCCAGGGGTATCGACAGTGCCTCGCCCTTTGCTGATCTCCTCCTGGGTTTGGTCATCAACGTAGGCTATCCCTTCTTTGATCATCTGCTCCGCCCATTCGTAGAGCTGGTCAAAATAGTCGGAGGCATAGAGTTCCTTTTCCCACTTGAAGCCCATCCAGCGGATGTCCTCCTTGATTGCTTCGACATACTCGGTGTCCTCTTTTGTGGGGTTGGTATCGTCGTAGCGGAGGTTGGTCTTGCCACCGTATTTCTCAGCAAGTCCAAAGTTGATGCAGAGGCTCTTTGCGTGGCCTAAGTGGAGATAACCGTTAGGCTCCGGAGGGAACCTTGTCATCACGCTGTCCACCTTTCCTGTCCTCAGATCTTCCTCAATTATCTCTTCAAGGAAATTAAGTTTCTTGGTCTCTTCCATTTTTACCATTCTTTGATCAATCCAACAAATTTAAGGATTATTTGGGTATAATCACGCATGTTCCTTCTTGTTTCTTTCGTATGCCAGCATCCGGGCATCCTCGGCTTTCGCCTTTCGCTCGTCATATTGCCGGTCCCATTCCCTGTAGTATTCTAGTTTTGGATCCTCGAACAGAGACATTTGAATGGCGCTCTCGTGGGTCAGTTTGGAGACCCCGAGCCCCACCTGCCGGATGGGAGTTACCCCGTCCCACACCTCAGAAAGCATCTTGCGCGCCTCATTGAGGATCACCGCTGTCACATCGGTCGGCTGAGCGGTCTGGCATTGCTTCTGGGCGACTGTGAAGTCTTTGTGTTTGATGAACATAGAGACAGTTGAGGCTCGGAAATTGTCCCTTCGGATGCGGTGGGCCACGATGCATGCCACCTTAAACAAGGCTTTGTCTATGTCCTTCGGATCCGTCAGGTCTTGGGAGAAGGTGCGCTCGGCGCTGTAGCTTTTCGCCTCAGCAACCTCGGTCTCTACTGGGGAGCTATCATGCCCATTCGCATTCTCATGCAGTTGCAAGGCGAATTTTTGCCCCACAAGCCTCACAAGCGACTCCATCCCCAGGTTGGCCAGATCCCCGATAGTGCGTATTCCATAGGAGATCAGTTTTTCTTCCGTCTTCTTTCCTACCCAAAGTAGATCCCGCACCCCAAGCGGCCACATTTTCTCTTCCACCTCACTCTCCCACAGAGTGTGGACCTTGTCCGGCTTCTCAAAGTCGGATGCCATCTTTGCCAGCAACTTGTTCGAGCCGACACCTACATTGACAGTGAACCCCAACTTCCCTTTTATCTCATCTTTAAGGTCTGTGGCGATCTGGACGGGGTCCTTCCCGTAGCACCGGAAGGTCATGTCCAGAAAGCACTCATCTATTGAAAACTGCTGAAGCACAGGAGAATAACTTCTGCAAATCCCGATGAATCCTTCAGAGCACTCCTTGTACCAAAGCCAGTCACCCCCGACAATCAGAAGTTTGGGATAGGTCCGGAGCGCCATCGAGACAGGTTGGGCGGTCTTGATGCCCAGTCTTTTGGCGGGGATTGAGGCGGCCGTGATAATGCTCCTGCGGTCATTCGGATCCCCTGAGACAACTGAAGGAATGAGGCGGATGTCAGGATGACCTTCACGCATCATCTTGACCGCTGTCCAACTCAGGAAGGCGGAATTCACGTCGATATGGAAGATGATGCGTCTCAATGTCTGTCAGCGGGCCAGATAGAGTTGTCTTTTGTCTTCAGGGAATTTCTCTATCGCATAGCGGAGCATAGTCCTTGGCATGGTCTTGTGACGACTCTTAAGAAACTCTGTCAGAGCTACTTCATCCTTTTTCCCGGCTTCCCTGAGCAACCAGCCTACGGCTTTATGGATAAGATCGTGTGGATGATGAAGAAGGATGTCGGCGATGGCGAAAGTGTCTTCGAGCTGTCCGTGCCTGATGAAAGTCATAGTGCTGACCATCCCGATTCTTTGCTCCCAAATAGTCTTCCCGTCCCTGGCGAGATCATAGAGCATGGTCCTGTCCTTATCGAGGAGCCATTCTCCAAGTAGGGGATAGCAGGAGAGGTCCACAAGGTCCCAGTTGTTGATTCTGTCCGTGTGGGAGAGATAGAAATCGACGCACTCTTTCTGGAAGGCTTTATCCTTTTTTGAATGGGAAAACATCTCGACCAAAGCCAGCAGTGCGGCAAGGCGCACCTCATGGTACGGATTAGTGACGCATTCTTCCAGATCGTTGAGAGTCAACTCTTTCCAGCAGGATTTGACCACCGATCTCGTAGTCGGAACCTTTATTCCGAGGAATATGTCGCCTTCACCGTATTGCCCTGGCCCGGTCTTGAAAAAACGGGAGAGCCCCTCGACTTGCGAAGGGTTCTCCTTCAAGAGCATCTCTTGCAGAAGCTTGTTCATCTATTCCTCCAAAATTTGGCTGGCCGCGTTCTTGGTGTCCACTTTTTCAATGATCCTCTCAAGGAAGCCTTTCTCGTCGAATATGAAAGTGCGGCGAAGCGTCCCCATCGTGGTCTTGCCGTACATCCTCTTCTCACCCCAGGCTCCGAAGTCCTGAAGCATCTTGGTCGATGTGTCTGCGAGAAGGCGGAACGGGAGCTCGTATTTGGCTCTGAATCCGGTGTGTGACTTCGCGCTGTCCTTGCTGACTCCAACGACATTGTATCCTGCTGCGGTGAGCTCCGCGTAATTGTCCCTGAATGAACAGGCCTCAGCGGTGCAGCCGGAGGTGTTGTCCTTAGGATAAAAATATATTATGGTCTTGCGGCCTTTCCCGATGAAGTCTGACGATTTCACCGTGTTCCCGTCCTGGTCCAGGACCTCGAAGGACGGCATCTTGTCTCCGATTGTAAGCATTGGGTTGTTATTTATGTTATCTTGATTTCTGTTTTACAAATATAAAGAAAACGGATTATCTTTGTAATGATAATGCGTATTCAAATGAAAAAGATAGTACTTTCCTTTTTGGCCTGCTTGACATGCGCTTTGACAGCGTTTTCGCAGGAGTTCCAACTTCCTGAAGGAATGAAAGTTCCCGGTGAGATCCAAGTGTTGTGCATAGGAAACTCGTTCACTTATGTCCATGATTCTGACATGATGCTCCGGGAAATAGCTCGGAGCCAGGGACTTGACGTCCGTATCGGGAAGTTCCTCGCAGGCGGTTACACATTCGGCCGTCATCTTGAGAATGAGGAGTCCAGGGCCGCCGTCGATTTCGGAGGCTACGATTTCGCTTTCCTGCAAGACCAGAGCTCCAATCCGGCAAGATACTCCAGAGACAAGGACAAGCAGGTTCTGGAGGATCTCAAGACTCTGAAACGGAATGTCCTGGCACATTCTCCTGGTTGCAAGGTCTTCCTCGAGAGGACTTGGGCTTACAGTGGTTTCGAGGCAGGAGGTTTCGGGACGGCGGAAAGTCTTGATTATCACCTCGGTAAAGGTGCGGCGAAGATGGCTCGGAAGGCCCGGACAGGGCTTTCTCCAATAGGTGATGCGTTTAATCTCGCGATGGAGATATGGCCGGAAGGGAAACTTCTGGGTCCCGATAATCATCATCAGTCCCTGGAAGGGGCATATCTTAAGGCTTGTGTCAATTACTTGCTGATCTCAGGCAAGCCTTTCTCCGGTTCTCCCGCCTGCTGTGGTGTTAACCCCGAAGTCGCCGCTTTCCTGCGTGCGGTCGCCGAGAGAGTCGTGCTCGATAAGCGCTAGTGGGGTGCAGGGAAGCCCATTTTGCACCCTGCTTCCGCAGGCTTCCGCCCGCCGTCCTTTCGGCGCTGTAGTCGGAGCATGAAAGAAATGCATTCAAGTCTGGGTAGATACACATAAAATCGTTAATTTTGTATGATATCAAAGATCCGGACATGATTAAGTCAATGACAGGTTACGGCAAGGCTGAGGCCGTCCTGGAGACAGGTAAACTCACCATCGAGATAAAGACTCTCAACGGGAAGAATTCCGACGCCAACATAAAGACACAGCTTCTTCCGAAGGATAAGGAACTACTTGTGCGTCAGAAACTTGCCGAGTCCCTTGTGAGAGGGACAATTGATTTCTTCCTGACGTGGGAGCCAGGAGCAGGGGCTGCCAAAAAGATCAACGACGAGCTCCTTAAGGAATATTTCAACCAGATAAAAGGGCTTCGCAACGAGCTCACAAGCTATCGAGCGGTCAATTTCGGCGACCAGGCCAGGATGGATAATGAACTCATCACAGTTATCACCCGATTCCCGGATGTGATGGACACCTCCCGTCAGGATGTGGTCACCGACGAGAACTGGCCGCTAGTTGAGAAGGCCTTGGATGAGGCGCTTAAGGCGCTCAACGATTACAGGTCCAAAGAGGGTGAGGCCCTATATAAAGATGTGACTTCCAGGGTTAAAGGTATTCTTGAGTTGGAAGATCAGGTGGAGGCGTTGGAAGGGGAAAGGCTTGATGCCGTTCGTGAGAGATTGGTCAAAAACCTCTCTGATCTTGAGCAGAAGGTCGATCCCGGTCGTTTCGAGCAGGAGATGATATTCTATCTTGAGAAGCTGGACATCAATGAGGAGAAGGTCCGTCTGCGCCAGCACTGCAAGTATTTCCTTGACACTATCGACGGAGAGCCTTACCCCGGTAAAAAGCTCGGTTTCATCATCCAGGAAATGGGCCGTGAGATCAACACTACCGGTTCGAAGGCCAATCATGCTGGAATCCAGAAGCTAGTCGTCCAGATGAAGGACGAACTGGAGAAGATCCGGGAGCAATCAATGAATATACTCTAGTTCAATGAATAACGAAACTGTCATATTGATAATACTGGCCATTGTGGCCATCATCGCCTTGGTGGTGATGATGGTGGTGATATTCCGAGGGTCCAAAGAGCGGGAGAAACTGGTCAAGGAATATGAGGCCGCGGAGGATGTCCTCCAGGAGCGTATCACCAAACTCACAAGTGAGAAAGCCGCTGTGGAAAGCCTTTTGTCTTCAAGAGATGAGTTGGAGTCTCGCCTTCAGGAAGAGAGGGATAAAGCTGATAAGGCTCGGGAAGAGGCTCAGGAGAAAGCACTTAAGATGCAGGCTGAACGGCATGAGAAGGATCTCGAAAGCATGAAGGATGCCTTCAAGGCACTATCAGCTGAGAACAGCGCGGCTTTCAAGAGCCAGAGCGCCGAGTCCATCTCGGAGCTTCTGAAACCAATAAAGGAGAAGTTTGAGGTCTTCGACAAGACTATACGGGAGTCCCAGAAAGAAAGCGCTGAGCAGAGCGCGGCGATGAAAGAGAATATCGAGGATGTCCTGAAGCGCTCGCAAGCTATTGGAGAAGAGGCAAGGAACCTTGCCAATGCTCTGACCGGGTATTCAAAAGTCCAGGGAGATTTCGGAGAGATGCTTCTCACCAATGTGCTCAGGAACGCCGGTCTCGAGGAAGGGGTGCATTTCTTCACTCAGGGGGTCATCACAGATAAAGACGGACGAGAGATAAAGAGTGAGGAGGGAAAGACCATGATTCCTGATGTGATGGTCTTCTATCCGGACGACACCACTGTTATCATAGACTCCAAAGTCAGTCTCAACGCCTACAAGAATTATATGGTCAGCGAGACCGTGGAGGATGCCAGAAAATCCGCCAAGGCTCACGTTGAGAGTGTCCGCAAGCATGTGGATGAATTGAAGGATAAGGACTACGCGTCTTACATTCCCAAAGATAGGCGGAAGGTCAGCTACAACATAATGTTCATCCCGATTGAGGGCGCTTTCCGTCTGATGCTTGAGGAGGATCCGATGCTATGGCAGGTGGCGAAAGATAACAATGTCTTGATAGTCAGTCAAATGACATTGATTATCGTGCTGAATATGATCAAGATGGCTTGGAAGCAGGCTGATCAGGAAAAGAACATCGCGGAGGTCTATTCGGCCGCCGAAGAGCTCATGGGGCAGATTTCCGGATGGTTAGGCTGTCATGTCAAAGTCGGTGAGAACCTCCAGAACGCCATGAAGGCATATAATGAGGCCAATGAGAAACTGAAGGAAAACAACCAGAGCGTGATCAAGAAAATCCAGAAACTTGAGAATCTCGGGCTTGCTCCCAGGAAATCCAAGGCCAAGATAAAGACCGGGGTTCGTACACAGGGCCCTAAGTCTGTGATTCCCGAGCAACTTCTGCCTGAAGAGGATATTCAAAGCTCCAACGACGATGAGAACTGATGTCGATTTCGCCTCCATGGCGGCCCGGTACAAGTCGGAACTACTTGATAATGTGCTGCCTTTCTGGCTTGAGAAATCACAGGACAAGGAATATGGCGGGTATTTTACCTGCCTTGACCGGGACGGGTCCGTCTTCGACATGGACAAATTCGTTTGGCTTCAGGGCAGGGAAGTCTGGATGTTTTCCATGCTCTACAATTCCCTCAAGAAGGATCCCGGTTGGCTCGAATGCGCTATCCAAGGTGCTGAGTTCCTGCTAAAGCATGGCTATACGGGCGATTACGACTTTTATTTCTCTTTGACACGAGAAGGGAAGCCTCTGGTTCATCCCTACAACATATTCTCTAATACTTTTGCCTGCATGGCTTTCGCCCAGCTCGCGAAGGCGACCGGGAGTGACCGTTATGCGGTGGTGGCCAAGGAGACTTTCCGAAGGATTTTAGAGCGTCGGTCCAACCCCAAGGGACCATGGCTTAAATCCGTTCCCGGGACACGTCCGATGAAGGATTTCGCGTTGCCGATGATCATATGCAATATGGCTCTCGAGGTTGAGGAGATCATCAACGACCCGGCCTTGATGGAGAAGACCATCGATGAGTGTCTGCATGAGGTCTTGGATGTGTTCTACCAGCCGGACCTAGGAGTCATGGTGGAGAACGTCTCATCAGTTGACGGTAGTCTAGTGGACTGCTTTGAGGGGCGGAGAATCAATCCCGGCCACGACCTGGAAGCTCTCTGGTTCATCATGAACCTCGGCCTTAGGAAGGGAGATAAAGCCCTGATAGAGAAGGCAGTGGAGATTTCACTAAGGGTTATTGACTATGGCTGGGACAAGGAATATGGTGGCATCTTCTATTTCATGGACCGCGAGGGATGCCCTCCGCAAGAGCTCGAATGGGACCAGAAACTTTGGTGGGTACACATTGAGGCTGCCATCGCTATGATTAAAGGCTACCGGCTCACAGGGAATGAGAAGTGCCTCGAATGGTTCTTGAAACTTGATGATTATCTTTGGAACCATTTCAAAGACAATGAGTTCCCTGAGTGGTTCGGCTACTTGAACCGCCAAGGGAATGTGCTTTTGCCCCTCAAGGGAGGAAAATGGAAAGGTTGTTTCCATGTTCCCAGAGGACTTTACCAGATAGGAACCATCTTGGAGAGTCTGCGATGAGTTTTTCACGAATTATTATACCTGCGCTAGCTGCGCTGACCCTTTTCGCCTCGTGTCAGTCCCGGAACGAGGAGTTTATTATTCCATACACATCGGGTTCGCTTGACCCTCAGACACTTCTGGACTCACACATTTGGAGCGTATTGGCCCCGGTAAAGGGTTTCCACGCCCCATGGGACGGCCTTGACGACGAGACCGAGTTCCGTTGTGTCGCCACTGACAGCTTGTTCATCTTCCGTTTCGATGTCAAGGACACCACATTGGCTTTGACAGGCGACTTCAAGACAGAAATGGATGTGGAGCCGGAGGACAGGGTAGAGATATTCTTTTCCCATGCGGGGGAGATAGACACCTATGTGGGAGCCGAGATGGATCCGGCTGGACGAACGCTGGACTATAAATGCACCTACTACAGGAAGTTCGATTACGCATGGAATTTCAGCACCTTAGACTATTGTCATGCGATCAATGCTGATGGTTATTCAGTTGCCGGAAGCGTGACTTTGGAAGAACTTTCCCAACTTGGGGTTGACCTTGAGAAAGGTTTTCTGATGGGAGTGTTCAGGGCTGATTTCCGTCCCGATGGGGAAGTGAACTGGTATTCCTTGAAGTCCACTGACGACAAGCATGCTGATTTCCATCAACCTAAGGTTTTCTTCAAGGCACGAGTCGATAGGGAACCATCCTTCCTGATGAGAGGGGTTGTGTTGTCTGTCGAAGATCTTCCGACCGCACCCTGGCCATCAATCGCCAAGGAATTCGGAATCAACACTATAGGTACCCACATCACCCTTTCCCAGGTTCTCGGGTTCATCCAGTCGGACAAAGGGAAAGCTTTTATGGCTGATTGTGAGCGTTACGGAATAGATGTCGAGCACCAACTCCATGCTATGGGGGACCTGCTTCCCAGAGAACTCTTCGATAAGGATTCGACCATGTTCAGGATGGACAAGGATGGGCATAGGGTGGCGGACTTCAACTGCTGTTCCCATTCCACGAAAGCGCTGGACATAATCGCGAAGAATGTCGCCGCTTTCGCCTCATCCCTTCCTGCCACCAACCATAGATACTATTACTGGCTGGACGACAATTCCGAACCATGCTTTTGCCCTTTGTGTAAGGAGTATTCCGCATCCGATCAAGCTTTGATCATTGAGAACAGGATGCTGGAGGCTTTGAGGACAGTGGATCCGGAGGCCACGCTGGCACATTTGGCCTATCAGAAGACGATGCCTCCGCCTGAGAAGGTCAAACCCTTGGATGGGATATTCCTCGAGTTCGCCCCTATCGAGAGGCAATGGGATCGCCCTCTGACGGATCTTGATGCCCCGGGTAGAAAGGGGAGAATGTCTCATAGGGAGGTGTTGGAATTGCTGGATGCTAATCTGGAAGTATTTGATAGTGAGACAGCTGTAGTCCTTGAATATTGGTTGGATGTGTCTCTTGCCAGCGATTGGAGAAAGCCTGCGGTACAGTTACCGTGGCATCCGGAGGTGTTCAAATCCGATCTCGGGACTTACAAGGGGCGGGGCATAAGGAATGTGACTTCTTTCGCCGTGTACATGGACTCTACTTATTTCCGGAATTATCCTGCTCGGGAATGCCTGTCCGATTATGGGAATTTTTTATATATTTGTAGTTTGTAGAAAACAACAGTAAATGTTCAGGAAAGCTCGTCAGAGAATTAAGGAGACCAAGTTGTCGATGAGGGCCAAATTGACCTTCAGCCTCAGCGCCATAGCCGTCGCTCTCCTCACATCGAGCGTCATCTCCATTCTGGAATATTCCAGGATGAGTGATTATGTGTCCGGTCTGATGGCTGACAACATCCGTAGCATCAATGTCGCCCAGAAACTTTCCGAGGTCAGCAGCCGCTACAATTTGGACATCCTTACCGTTATCGGCGATGAGTCTGTCAGCAGCCTTCCTGATTTCCATCAAGAAGAGTTCATGAGCCACTGCGACTCTCTCAGCAAGTCTCTTGTCCCGGACAAGATGATGCCACTGACAGATTCTGTGATTTATGCCTATTCCGCCTACATGCTCACATCCCTTGAGCTTGACGACGTGTTGTTGTCCGACTTCATTGACACCCGGACATGGTATTTCGAGCGTCTCCAACCTCAATACAGGCGCTTGACACACTACATCGGCAATCTTGAGGAATCGTTCTACGCTGATCTTCAAAGGAATTCCGAGACCTTTGAGAGAGGATTCTACAGGAGCATCATTCCCGGAGCCGTGGCTGTTGGTGTGGGGCTTCTCCTTATCTTGATGCTATTGTTCTTCCTCCTCGCGTTCTATGTCAATCCGATTTACAAGATGCTGAATGGCTTGAACGATTACAGATCCTTCAACAAGAAGTACACGTATTCATTCGAAGGCGATGACCAGCTCTCTGAATTGAATGATGGCATCACTGAGCTTGTGGGGGAGAACCAGCAGCTTCGTAAGAGGGTTAATGACCTCAGGGCGAATAAATAATTTGTGATGAATGTCAAGGTGATATCCAGGAACGTGGGTTACGCGCTGTTGGTCAGCGCGCTCTTCATGCTCCTGTCCATCCTGGTCTCGGTCGCTAACGGCAACGATAGCGCCCTGGCGGCCTTGATGATCAGTTTCACCATTACCTTCACTGTCGGAATATTCCCTTTCATTTTCGTCAGGAAGACCCGGGAGATCACACTTAAGGACGGGTTTATGATCATTGTCCTGTCGTGGTTGTTGTCTTTTATCTTCGGAATGCTTCCCTACGCCCTTTGGGGTGGACCTTTCACTATCATAAACGCTTGGTTTGAAAGTGTTTCCGGTTTCACTACCACAGGAGCTTCCATCCTTGACGATGTGGAAGCCCTGCCCCGGAGCCTGCTTTTCTGGAGGTCCTCGACTCATTTCATCGGAGGTTTGGGAGTAGTCGTGTTCCTTCTGCTCATCATCCCTGACTCTTCACAGATGCGGCTTCGTCTGACCAATCTGGAGCTATCATCTCTATCGAAGCGGGAATATCGTTCCGGTGCCAACAAGACGGTATATGTTTTCACGTCCGTCTATCTTGGGATGTTGGTGGCATCGTTCTTAGCCTATCTTCTGGCTGGGATGAGTCCTTTCGATGCTGTCAATCATGCGATGAGCGTGACCGCCACCGGTGGCTTCAGCACTAAGAACCAGTCAATCGGAACTTTCAACTCGGTGGCTGTCGATCTTGTCACCATGTTCTTCATGTTCTTGTCATCCATCCATTTCGGTATGGTGTTCGTGGCCTTCGCGACCCGCTCGCTGAAACCCTTCAAGAACGAGGTTTTCAAATTCTACATATGGTCGCTGCTTATAGCCAGCATGGTGGTTTCAGTGTCTCTGCTCGCGCAGGGAGTGGAGAATAACTGGGGACAGGCGCTCCTGAACGGTTCTTTCCATGTGCTTAGTTATGCTTCCACAAGCGGCTTCGGAATAGCTGACAACTCTGTGTGGCCGGCACTTCCTTCCGCTATCCTGATCTTCGTCGGGATCTGGTGCGGCATGGCGGGATCCACTACCGGTGGCATCAAGTCCGACAGGGCGTTGCTGCTTTGCAAGGAGATCCGTTACCATCTCAAGACTGTCCTCCATCCGGCTTCCGTCAACGAGGTCAGGATCAACCGTAGGGTGATACGGCAAGAGGACATCACTCCCCACATCCTTTACATAGCTCTGTACATGATGCTGATTATCATCTCATTGGCCATTAATCTTATCCTCAATCCGAACAATGCCAATGCGGTGGCCGCGACATTCACTTCTTTGAGCAATGTGGGACCTGCTATTGGGGATCTTGGTAGTTTCGGCAATTTCGGGGCGGAGCCGGTAGGAGCCAAACTGGTTTACACACTTGACATGTTCCTTGGCCGAGTTGAGATCTACCCTATCTTCGCTGTTGTGATGATGGTCTTCAGCAAGAGCTCGAGGTGATGGACAGAAGCGGCTATTTCTATAAGAGATTCCGGGATTTCTTCCCATATGATTTGACCTCCTGCCAGGATAGGCTCTTTTCCGACGTGGCGGACTTCATTACGAGTGACGACCACGACATCCTGGTTGTGAATGGATACGCCGGCACGGGCAAGACGACAGCCCTGGCCGCCGTGATCGAGTCATTTGACGAGCTGCGTCCTGTCATTCAGCGGGATGATCAAACCGATTATGAGGAAATATGTGTGCTCCTTGCGCCGACGGGAAGGGCGGCAAAAGTGTTGTCGCAGTATGCCCACAAGAGCGCGAGCACTATTCACAAATGCATATATCGCCAGAAATCAATAGGTTCCGATGGTTTCGGGCAGTTTTCGCTGGCACCTAACAAGCAGTCTCACAAGCTATTCATTGTGGATGAGGTGTCCCTCATCGGCATCGAAGAACCGGGAAGGCAGGGCAATGCGATGTTCGGAACAGGGGACCTGCTAAAGGATCTGGTCACCTTCGTCAGGGCCGGGAACGACTGCAGGTTGATTCTGATTGGAGATTCAGCTCAGTTGCCCCCAGTAGGCCTGGACGCTTCTCCCGCATTGTCACAGGAATATATGGACAGTTTCGGGGGAGTGAGATATTCCTCTCTGACAGAGGTGGTCAGGCAGCAGAAGGAATCCGGGGTCTTGTGGAATGCCACTCGGGTAAGGGAATTGATCACATCCGATCCCTATGGAGGATCTACATTCACCCCTGATGAGATAGGACTGAGAACCGAAGGCTTCGACGACATCGTCAGGATAACCGGCGGGGAATTGCTGGACACCCTCAACCAGGCTTATTTCTCGGAGTATTCAAAAGACGACGCTGTTGTCCTCTGCCGCTCGAACAAGAGGGCCAACCGCTACAACGCGGGAATAAGGGCGCAAGTTTTCTACAATGAGGAAAGGCTTGTCCGGGGCGAGAAACTGATGATTGTGAAGAACTGCTACCAGTTCACCGGGGACGCCAAAGGGATGGACTATATCGCTAATGGTGATATAGCCAAACTAGTGTCTATCAGAAACTTCGAGGAGAGGTACGGGCTTTCTTTCGCCGATGCCCGTCTCTCTTTCCCGGATTATGATGACGCGGAGATCAACGCCAAGGTTTGTCTGGACACTCTGGATTCAGAAGCGGCTTCGCTCACTTACGAGCAGCAGAATCAGCTCTACAACGGGGTCAGTGAGGATTATTCCCACCTCACAACGAAAAAGAAGCGTTATGAGGCGGTTAGGGAAGACCCTTATTTCAACGCCCTGCAACTTAAGTACGCCAACGCCATCACTTGCCACAAGAGCCAGGGAGGCCAATGGAGTTGTGTTTTCGTGGACAATCCCTTCTGGCAGGAAGAACTGACAATAGACGATCTGAAGTGGCTTTACACCGCCCTGACCAGGGCGGTTGAGAAAGTCTATCTGGTCAATTTCAAAGATGAGTATTTTAATAACAAATAGATTGTCATGAAGAAATTTGCCTTATTGCTTTCCATTTGCATGGCCGTTTCGGCCGTGGCGCAGGAACTGAACCGTATTCCCATCATGTGGAGATGGACCGGTGACCATCAAGTCGCGTTCACACACGATTACAGGAACGTTTCCGAGAATGATTTCACCCTCGATGCCGCGACAGGTAAGAGGATTCAGGGAGCCGCTCCAGTCTCGATGCCGATGATCATGCAAGGCTTCGGGGGCCGCCCTTCCTTCCCGTTCAAGATCGATGGCGCTGAGAATCCGACTTATTCACCGGATTCCTCCAAGATCGCTTTCACCAGGGATAACAACCTTTGGATTATGGATGTAGCCACGAAGAAGGAGACCGCTCTGACTAACGACGGGTCTGATGTGATTCTGAATGGCTATTCCTCTTGGGTCTATTATGAGGAGATTCTAGGACGAGCCACCCGTTACAAGGCTTTCTGGTGGTCCCCGGATTCCAAGAAGATTGGTTTCTATCGTTTTGATAATACGGAGGTTCCGTTCTTCCCGATTTATTCGGCAGTGGCAGTGGACGCTGATCGTTCCGGTTTGCAGCTCGGATATGGCCAGAACGCCGGAGGTGCCGTGGATCTCGAGAATATGTCCCCGACTGGAGGTTCTGTCAGGATGACACGTTATCCCAAATGCGGCGACCCGAACCCCAAGGTCCGTATCGGGATAGTCAATCTCGAGGACGGCCACACAGCATGGGCTGATTTCAACGAGAATGATGACCAGTACTTCGGGACTCCTTTCTGGGGAGCCGACAGCAAGGCTTTCTTTATCCAGAGGGAGCCTCGCATCCAGAACACCCTCGATCTCTATGCGGTCTCTCCTGCTGACGGTTCCAAGACCCACATCTATCACGAGACCTACAAGACTTGGCTGGACTGGATCGCAGGTATGGTATTCGGCCGTGACGGCCTCTATATGGTGCGTTCTTTCGAGACGGGTTGGGAGCAGATCTATTACCTCTCCTATGATGGCAAGACCCTGAAGAGGCTCTCTGATGGTGAGAACTGGAGAGTTTCCATACTTTCGGTCAAGGAAGGAAAGAGCGCCAAGAACTTCGACGGCACGACCTCTGAGGTCGTGTATTCCGCCCAGAAGGATTCTCATGTGAGGACTGGATTATATCTGGCCACAAAGGGCTCTGTCAGAACCATTTCCAATCCTGCGCTCAGCGCTTCACAGATCAGTGTCTCGCCCGACAAGAAATATGTCGTCGCATCCCAAAGCAATTGTTCCACTCCTGACCAGGTCTGGGTGTTCGACCTTGCCAAACCGGCTCGTTCTGTCAAGGTCGCCGATATGGCCGGACCGGATTTCAATCCCGAATCCACGTCACTCCCCAGGATAATCACGATGACCACGAGCGACGGCCTTGAGCTGCCCGGTCTTATCGTGTACCCCAAGGATTTCGACGCTTCCAAGAAATATCCCGTGCATGTGGACATTTATGGAGGTCCTGACACTCCGCAGGTCTCAGACAGATTCCGTTCCTTCAATTCCTACCAGTGGTATTCCGACAACGGGATAATAGAGTGCGTACTCGATTGCCGGGCAGCCGGTTACAACGGACGTAAAGGTCTTGACATGATCTACAAGCATCTTGACGAGATCGAAGTCAAGGACTTTGTCGAGTGGGCGGAGTACCTGAAGAAACTCCCGTATGTCAATGGTGACAAGATCGGAGTTGAGGGATTCTCTTTCGGTGGCACGATGACCGCCTTGCTGGTGATGAAGCATCCCGAAGCCTTCCATTATGGCATAGCTGGTGGTGGAGTCTATGAGTGGGCGCTTTACGACACCCATTACACTGAGCGCTTCATGTCCACGCCTCAGGACAATCCCGAAGGTTATGAGAGGACAAAGGTGACGAATGCCGCCAAGGAATATCCTGTGACTGACGCCAACTATGACGGTTCCGTCATGCTCAAGCTCACCCATGGTACAGGAGACGATAACGTCCACTTCCAGAACACTTTGAAACTTGTCGATGCCCTTCAGGCCGGAGGCAAGAAGTTCGAGCTGATGATCTATCCGGACGGTATGCATGGTTATAGAGGCTACCAGGGACGTCATTTCAGTGCCGCCAACAGGGCTTTCTGGTTGAAATATCTCAAGGGAGAAGGTGCCGAGTAGTTTCGAGAGATTTATTGTTGAGAATGCGGAAGCCGAGACATCCCGGCTTCTGCTTTCTTGTACCGACTGGCCTTCTGTCGAGGATCCGTTTTTGGGATGCCTTAACGGGAAGGAGTTGGCTATCAATACTATAGAAGCCAGAAGAAAGCTAAAGGACAAGGTCCCTGAGTGGTATGCCGTAACCTCTTTGGTTTATCCGACTGTTTTGTGTGCCGAGCAATGCAGCTCTTCCGTCACTGCCCGTTACAAGGCGGCTCTGGCCAGAAAGATTCTCGGTGATTCTCCAGGCAGGATAGCTGACCTTACAGGGGGACTTGGTGTGGATTCCTGGGCTTTCTCACAAGTGGCTTCTGAGGTCCTTTATAATGAGAGGGAACCGGCTCTTGCGGCAGCTGCTAAGCATAATCTGTTGGAACTTGGGATCGATAACATCAGTTTCTCGAATCAGGACATCAGTCCGGAGACCCTTGGGGCTGTCGTCAAATGTTTCAAGCCTGATGTCATATTCCTTGATCCAGCCAGGAGGTCTTCTGAGGGAAACAAGGTTTTCCTTTTGGAGGATTGCTCTCCGGATGTCCTTACTTTGCTTCCTACTTTACTGGAGTTCTCAAGACATCTTTTGTTGAAGCTTTCTCCCATGGCCGACATTAGTATGGTAGTTGAGAGGATCAACCATTGCTATGAGAGCCATTTGGAGTCGACCAGTGGATCTGGATGGAACGGCAATTGGGTCAGGGAAATCCATGTTGTCTCAAGTGGAGGTGAATGCAAGGAACTTCTCGTGTGGGTGGACAAGGAATGGAAAGGGGAGTATTCCTTGATTTGCCGGGAGGATGGCGGTACGCTTTCTTTCGGTCGTCAAGAGGTGTTGTCGGCAAAGCCTAAGTTGCCGGAATCCAATTACTTCAGGTTTATTATTGAGCCAGGCAAGTCACTTTTGAAGGCAGGATTGACCAACGCTCTTTGCGAAAGGTTCGGACTTGTCAAACTCGCCCGTTTCACCCATATTCTCTCAATCGGGGAGACTCTTTCACGGGAAGATTTGCCAAGCCGCTTAGGGCCATTGTACGGAATGGGCAGAATCTATGAGGTAGAGGAGGTCTTGAAGTTTGGGAAAGCTTCGTTCAAAGACATTGGAAAGCGGTTCCCGAGGTCCGAGGTCAGCGTCAGGAATATCCCTTTGACAAGTTCCGAATTGAGGGCTCGCCTTGGGGTGAAGTCGGGAGATGACGCGCACATTTTCGGGGTCAAGGTAGAGACTCCTTTCGAATCCTCGAATTTCTTGCTGGTCTGTCACCGAATCTGAACTTTTTTGAGTATATTTGGAAAATACGTTTTTTATGTCACAGGATTATCAAGCAGCGGCCCAGAAGTGGCTGGAAGGGGATTTCGATCCCGAGACCAAGATGAAAGTCATCGAACTTAGGAACAATGATCCGGTAGGTTTCGAAGACGCCTTTTATAAGAACCTTGAGTTCGGCACAGGTGGCCTCCGCGGCATCATGGGAGTCGGTACCAACAGGATGAACAAGTACACTGTAGGGATGGCGACCCAGGGCCTTGCGAATTACATTCTGGGACATGTCCAGGGTGATGACATAAGGGT
>JAEEGF012373181.1_pt1 | contig 26520 bp, 22 predicted proteins | sample 9134171 | NCBI WGS metagenome assembly JAEEGF01 (sample SAMN16246542, study PRJNA631951) | gut metagenome | biome: gut microbiome; feature: rumen; material: AP-attached | host: Bos | place: Iran: Karaj | collected 2018-10 | reverse complement strand
GGTTGCCAGGCATAACTTTTTCCTCGGAAATTCCTTACATCCCATTTAGAATTTTCTTCACATGGGTTGCCAGGCATAACTTTTTCCTCGGAAATTCCTTACATCCCATTTTGAATTTTCTTCACATGGGTTGTCAGATATAACTTTTGCAACAAAATTCCCTACCTTGTTTTTTGAAAATAGTCCTTTAAGTAATGACTCAATTTTTAGAAAAAACATTCCTATTATGCGAAACGGTTATTTTGAGAGCAGCGTATGTAGGTTTCAAAATGTATAAATTCTGAAAAGAGAGCAGTGGCAGGAAAAAGGAAAATAAAAAAACGCATCGCTTATGGAATAATCCAAATGCAATGCGTTTTTTTATATAATGCAATAAATTAATTATGCTCTTTCAACTTTTCCTGATCTTAAGCAAGAAGTACAAACGTACATCTTCTTTGCTGCTCCGTTAACTTTAACCTTAACAGATTTAATGTTTGATTTCCACATTTTATTAGATCTTCTATGAGAATGGCTCACAGCGTTTCCAAAATGAGCACCTTTGTTGCAAATTTCACATTTAGCCATAATAGCACCTCCTTACATAGACAATTATCGCATTCACTGCGACTCAACACAAATGACATTCTATCAGAATCAGAGAAACAATGCAAGTGTTTTTTTATAATTTCTCGATGTTTTAAATAATACTTTTATTTTTTACTAAAATAAGGTATCATATATTGTGACAGTTTGCAGTTTGCGTAAGAGATGCAAGTGCAGAACATATAACTGTAGAGTCAATTATTTTAACGGGAGGTAGTTATATGAAAGGTAAAATGAACACAGATTTAGGGGAAGTGTTAATTGATCCTGAAGTAATTGCAAAGTATGCCGGAACAACAGCATGTGAGTGCTTTGGTATTGTTGGTATGGCTGCTGTTAGCATGAGAGACGGACTTGTTAAGTTACTTAAGAGAGACAGTCTTTCAAAAGGGATTGAAGTTACTATAAACGAAGAAAACGCTATAAAGATAGAGTTTCATATTATTGTTGCTTATGGTGTTAATATCTCAACTATAGCAGATAACATTATTAGCAGTGTAAAATACAAAGTTGAAGCTTATACGGGAATGAAGGTAAGAAAAATTAATATTTATGTCGAAGGTATCAGAGTAATCGACTAATTATCTTACTTAAGGAGGATGTTATTGTGGAAATCAAGACAATCGATGGTGCTATGCTCCAGAAAATGTTTTTGGCAGGTGCCAAAAATCTTGACGCAAAGAAAGAATGGATAAACGAACTTAATGTATTTCCTGTTCCGGATGGTGATACAGGAACAAATATGACAATGACTATTATGTCAGCAGCAAAGGAAGTTGCCGTGTTAGAACACCCTGATTTGGAAAGTCTTTCAAAGGCAATCTCTTCAGGATCTCTCAGAGGTGCAAGAGGTAACTCGGGTGTTATCCTTTCACAGTTATTCAGAGGATTCACAAAAGAAATAAAGCATGAACATAAGATTGATGCTGAACTGTTATCAAAAGCCTGTGTCAGAGCGGTTGAAACAGCATACAAAGCTGTAATGAAACCAAAGGAAGGTACTATTCTTACAGTTGCAAAGGGAATTGCAGACAAAGCAGTAGAGATGGCAGCTGAAACAGATGATCTCACAGTTTTCATGGATGAGGTTATCAAATATGGTGATGAGGTTCTTGGAAAGACTCCGGATATGTTACCTGTACTCAAGCAGGCGGGAGTTGTTGACTCCGGCGGACAGGGTCTTATGCAGGTTCTCAAGGGTGGTTATGATGCTTTCCTTGGGAAAGAGATTGATTATACTATAGAAGGTGCCGGCGCAGACGGAAAGACAGAGATCAAGTTTGAGGCTTCAAAAGAAGTTGATATTAAGTTTGGTTACTGTACTGAATTTATTATTCTTCTTGAGAAAGAGATGCCAACTGAGGAAGTTCGCTCGTTTAAGGGATATCTTGAATCTATAGGTGATTCCATTGTTGTAGTTGCAGACGAAGAGGTTGTTAAGGTTCATGTTCATACTAACGATCCGGGTCTTGCTATTCAGAAGGCTTTGACTTATGGTCAGTTATCAAGAATGAAGATTGATAACATGAGAGAAGAACACCAGGAAAAACTCATAAAAGAAGCTGAGAAGATGGCGTCACAGAACGCAGAAGTTGAGAAGACAGCAGTTGATGAACCTAGAAAGAAATATGGTTTTGTTGCGGTTTCCGTTGGGGAAGGATTGAGCGAGATTTTTAAAGGACTCAGAGTTGATTATATCATTGAAGGCGGTCAGACAATGAATCCTTCAACTGAGGATATGCTCAACGCAATAGATAAGATTAATGCTGAAACTATTTTTGTTCTTCCAAACAATAAGAATATTATTATGGCTGCACAGCAGGCAGAGACTCTTGTTGAAGATAAGGAGATTGTAGTAATACCATCTAAGACTATTCCTCAGGGGATAGCTGCACTTATTTCTTTTGCAGACGACTGCTCAACTGAAGAAAACAAATCAAATATGATAGATGGCATGTCGTATGTTAAGTCCGGACAGGTTACATACGCAGTAAGAGATACTATAATTGATGACAAAGAAATCAAGGAAGGCAATATCATGGGTATCGGAGATGCAGGAATCGCAGCTGTTGGTGAGAACATTGACGATACAACAATTGATATGGTAAAAGAAATTGCTGATGAGGATTCTGAAATTGTCAGTGTATACTATGGCGCAGATATTACAGAGGATGAGGCAAATACTCTTCTTGAGAAGATGCAGGCAGAATTCCCGGATTATGAGATAGAGATGTATGCAGGCGGACAGCCGGTTTACTATTATCTCGTATCTGTTGAATAATGGAGGGAATAATGAACGAGGTTTTTGCGGAACAGATTATAAAGAGTAAACCATCTTCAAAGGAAATCGGAGGAAGAATAGCAGTAGTTGTGTTGTTTGTTGCTTCACTTTTGGGACTTCCTTTGCTTGCAAATGCACATTTGGGCATACTCGGATTTACTATGATATTTTTAAGCGGATATCTGATTTATTATATTTTCAAAATTACAGATATTGAATTTGAGTATTCGGTTGCAAATTATGATTTGTATGTTGAAAAGATAATGGGTCAGATAAAAAGAAAAAGATGCAAAGTTTTTGACTTGAAAAAGGCAGTGGTTATTGCTCCTGAAAAATCAGAAAAAGTTGCATCATATCTTAACGTGGAAAAAATGTATGATTATTCATCCAGAAGAAAGGATGCAGAAAAAATGGTTGCGGTTTTCAACAGTGACAGAGGGACTGAAGTGGTATTCTTTGAACCTAATGAGAAGATTGCAAAGGCTATAAAGAGCCTTAGACCAACTGTTTATAATGAATAGAAAAAAAGAGGGACGGTTTTTGCTTAAATCTGTTCCTCTTTTTTGCATAAATATAATAATTATACAAATAATGATTTTGTGTTATTTTATTCGACTTAAAAAGTGGATAAAAATAATCAATATTATCCCTAAGAAATTAATTTGACATCATTTTTTTTATTTGTTAGACTAGTAGGAAATTTAAAAAACATTTGCAATAAGAAAGAGAGGAAAATCCAATGGGAAAAATTATCGGTGAAGGAATAACTTTTGATGATGTTTTGTTAGTACCTCAGTATTCGCAGGTTACGCCAAATATGGTTGATTTATCAACATATCTGACAAAGAAAATCAAATTGAATATTCCTATGATGAGTGCGGGGATGGATACTGTTACAGAACATAGAATGGCTATTGCAATGGCGAGACAGGGTGGTATTGGTATAATCCACAAGAACATGTCTATTGAAGAACAGGCTGAAGAAGTAGACAAAGTAAAGCGTTCTGAAAATGGAGTAATCACAGATCCGTTTTTCTTAACACCGGAAGATACATTGGAGGATGCTGACCAGCTTATGGCAAAGTTCAGAATTTCCGGAGTTCCAATTGTAGTAGGAAGAAAGCTTGTTGGTATTATTACTAACCGTGATTTGAAATTTGAAAAAGATGGAACAAAGAAGATTAAAGATGCAATGACATCAGAAAATCTTATCACAGCAAAAGAGGGAATTACTCTCGAGGAGGCGAAAGCAATTCTTGCAAAAGCAAGAAAAGAAAAACTTCCTATCGTTGACGATGATTACAATTTAAAAGGTCTTATTACTATTAAGGATATTGAAAAACAGATCAAATATCCATATTCTGCTAAGGATGAGCAGGGAAGACTTCTCTGTGGAGCTGCAGTAGGTATTACAAGTAATGTTATGGAAAGAGTAAGAGCTTTGGTAAATGCAAAAGTTGATGTTATCGTAATTGACTCAGCACATGGTCATTCACAGAATATCTTTAACACACTTAAGATGATTAAAGCTGAATTTCCTGAACTTCAGGTTATTGCAGGTAACGTTGCAACAGGAGAAGCTACAAGAGATCTTATCGAGGCAGGAGCTGATGCAGTTAAGGTTGGTATCGGACCTGGTTCTATCTGTACAACCCGTGTAGTTGCAGGTATTGGTGTACCTCAGGTTACGGCTATTATGGATTGTTATGAAGCTGCAAAAGAATACGGAGTACCTATCATTGCTGATGGTGGAATCAAGTTCTCAGGTGACGTTGTAAAGGCTATCGCTGCCGGCGGAAGCGTATGTATGATGGGAAGCATGTTTGCAGGATGTGATGAGAGTCCTGGAACATTTGAATTATATCAGGGAAGAAAATATAAAGTATACAGAGGAATGGGCTCTATTGCAGCTATGGAAAATGGAAGTAAGGACAGATACTTCCAGGCAGATGCAAAGAAACTTGTTCCTGAAGGAGTAGAAGGAAGAGTTGCATACAAAGGTAACCTTGAAGATACAATATTCCAGCTTATGGGAGGACTCAGAGCAGGTATGGGATATTGCGGAGCTAAGGATATTGAAACTCTTAAAGAAACAGGAAAGTTTGTTAAGATTTCAGCTGCTTCATTAAAGGAAAGTCATCCGCATGATATCCATATTACTAAGGAAGCTCCAAATTACTCAACACAAGTTTAATATTTCTGTTTATATTTTGGAAAAATATGATATGATAGAAGGGACTGCCGCGTTAGCGGTTGTCCCTTTGTGATTTTTTCACTGATATTTCTGAACCGGATTAGAAATGGCAGGTTAATCACAGCAAAAATACCGGGAGATAGGAGATTTACATGAATATAGTTAAGAAAATTTGGGTACCTACAGTTATAATTGTTATTTTGGCAGCATTTGCAGGACTTGTCTTCTATAATAGTAAGATAAGACCGGATAAAGAAATAGATACGGAGATTGGTTACAAGCCTGAGGACTATATTACTCTTGGTCAGTATAAGGGACTTGAATACGAAAAACAAAAGACAGGTGTTTCAGATGAGGATTTACAGGCTGCAATTGATGAGGAACTTGTTGATTACAGAGAGGTTGACAGAGCTTCAAAAGAAGGTGATTCTCTCACAATCGATTTTGAAGGAACGGTAGATGGAAAGAAAGTAGATGAACTTACCGATACAGATTATGATATTGTAATCGGAGATGAGGATTTAGTACCTGAGTTTGATAAGACTCTTGTTGGTAAGAAAGCCGGTGATACTGTTGAAGTTGAGGTTGAAGATGTAACAGCATTCCCGGTGGAAAATGCAGATATATATGAAGGGAAAACAGCAACATTTAAAGTAAAAGTGGTTAAGGTTTCTGAAGAATATACAGCAGAACTTACAGATGATTGGGTTAAGGAAAATTACAGTGAAGAAGGTTATAACACCGTTGACGAATACAAGAGAATGATGAGAGATTATCTTCTTGAAGAGAGCAAGGATAATGTTGAAGAAAGTACTCAGACAGATCTTTGGAATAAAGTGTTAGAAAATTGTCAGATGAATGGATATCCACAGGATGTTTACAATGATGTTGTGGAGACAGATGAGGCTGATGCAGCATATTGGGCTGAGTATTGGGGAATGTCAAAAGATGAATACTATGAATTTATCGGTGTGGATAAAGATGGTGTTGAGAAGATGTACCTTGATGATGTTAAGTCAGAACTTGTAATGTGGGCGATTGCAAAAAAAGAAAACATTACAATCTCTAAATCTGACATTAAGCAGGGATATGAAGATATGTACGAGGAATATGATTATGACTCTGCAGAATCAATGAAGGCGGATTACTCTGATGAAGAGATAAAACACGCTTTAGTTGAAAAAGCTGTTCTTGATTTGGTAGTTGATAATGCCAAGATAAAAGAGGTCCCTTCAAAAACTGCTGAAGAAGAGAGTAAATAAGGAGTGTCTGCTTGTATGAGCAACATTTTTGTAACTTTTTTTGCATGTTGACAAAACAAATCTGAATGTTATAATTTATCATGTATTTAATAGAATAATTAACACGTTGAAGAGAAGAGTAAGTAATTCTGATGGTTACAGAGAGAGATGACATGGCTGGAAGCATCTTACGGATGAATTTCTGAAGACTACCTCTGAGTGACCCTAATCAGGTCCGTTGATTACGTTATAATCATTAATGAGATGCCATTATTGGTAATCAGGGTGGAACCGCGATATTATTGCCCCTGTTCGTGTATGCGAGCAGGGGTTGTTTTTGCATAGCAATGATTCTCACTTCAAACAGTCATGATTTAAGAGGTGAGTAATTTGTGTGAATTTAAAAAAAATGAGAGAGAGGAATAAAGTTATGAAAATTACATTGAAAGATGGTTCTGTAAAAGAATACAGCGAACCAATGTCAGCGAGCAATATTGCTTTTGATATTAGTGGTGGACTTGGAAGAGCGGCATGTGCGGCAGAAATTGACGGTGAGGTTGTAGATTTAAGAACAACAGTGGATAAAGACTGCACTTTGAACATTCTCACTTTTGATGATCCAAAAGGAGCTGCTGCGTACAGACATACAACATCACATGTATTAGCTGAAGCAGTTAAAAGACTATATCCGGAAGCAAAACTTGCTATCGGTCCATCAATTGATGATGGATTTTATTACGATTTTGAGCATGAGCCTTTTTCAAGAGAGGATTTGGATAAGATTGAAGCAGAAATGAAAAAAATCATTAAGGAAGGCGCTAAATTAGAGAAGTTCACTCTTCCTAGACAGGATGCAATCAAATATATGGAAGACAGAAATGAACCATATAAAGTTGAACTTATTAAAGATCTTCCGGAAGATTCAATTATTTCGTTCTACAGTCAGGGTGAGTTTGTTGACTTGTGTGCAGGACCGCATCTTATGTCTACATCACCGATTAAAGCTTTCAAACTTATTTCATCATCAATGGCATATTGGAGAGGTGATGCAAATAAGGCAAGACTTCAAAGGATTTACGGAACTGCATTCAGCAAAAAAGATGATTTGAATGCATACCTTGAGAAATTGGAAGATGCAAAGAACAGAGATCATAACAAGCTCGGAAGAGAAATGGAGTTATTTACAACTGTTGATGTTATCGGACAGGGACTTCCTCTTATGCTTCCAAAGGGAACTAAGATGATGATGAAGCTTCAGAGATGGATTGAAGATCTTGAGGATAATGAATGGGGATACACAAGAACTAAGACTCCGCTCATGGCTAAGTCTGATCTTTACAAGATTTCAGGACATTGGGACCATTACAAAGATGGAATGTTTGTTCTTGGTGATGAAGAAAAGGACAAAGAGGTTATGGCGTTAAGACCGATGACTTGTCCGTTCCAGTACTACGTATATAAGAACAGCCAGAAGTCATACAGAGATCTTCCATGCAGATACAGTGAGACATCTACATTGTTCAGAAATGAAGATTCAGGTGAAATGCATGGACTTACAAGAGTTCGTCAGTTTACTATTACAGAGGGGCATCTTGTTGTAAGACCGGATCAGATGGTTGAAGAATTCAAGCGTTGTCTTGCACTTGCAAAATATTGTCTTGAAACGCTTGGAGTTGAAGAAGATGTAACTTACCATCTTTCAAAATGGGATCCTGAAAATACAGAGAAATATATTGGAGCTCCTGAAGTGTGGGAGGAAACAGAACAGCATATCAGAGACATTCTTACAGAACTCGATATTGATTTCGTAGAAGATGTGGGAGAAGCTGCATTCTATGGTCCAAAAGTAGATATCAATGCGAAGAATGTATATGGTAAGGAAGATACAATGATTACAGTTCAGTGGGATGCGCTTATTGCAGAACAGTTTGATATGTACTACATTGATGAGAATGGTGATAAGGTAAGACCTTACATTATTCACAGAACATCTATGGGATGTTATGAGAGAACACTTGCATGGCTTATTGAAAAGTACGCAGGAAAGTTCCCTACATGGCTTTGCCCTGAGCAGGTAAGAGTTCTTCCTATTTCTGATAAGTACGTTGATTATGCAAATAAAGTGGCAGCTGAACTTAAGAAAAACGGTGTTGACGTAACTGTTGACGACAGATCAGAAAAGATCGGTTACAAGATCAGAGAGGCAAGAATGGACAGACTTCCATATATGCTGGTTGTAGGGCAGCAGGAAGAAGCTGATGGAAATGTTTCTGTAAGAAGCAGATTTGCAGGAGATGAAGGTGTTAAACCTATTGCTGATTTTGTAGATCAGATTTGCAAAGAAATCAGAACAAAAGAAATAAGAAAAGAAGAACCGCAGGATCAGAAGTAAAAGAATTTGTAAATATGGGTTGACAATGGTGAGATAGAGTGGTAGTATATCTACTGATGTGTTAAAACAAAGCAGAGTATCCACTCTCACCTTGGCACAAACGGTGACCCGGGTTTATATTAAGTTTTTTATTATGCTTAGTAAGTGGATAGTCTGACTATCCACTTTATTTTTTGGAGGTATACTACTATTAGCGATTTAATGATTAATGAGGAAATCAGAGATAAGGAAGTTCGTGTAATTGGCGCTGATGGAAATCAGATTGGGGTAATGTCTTCTAGAGAGGCATTAAAACTTGCAGAGGAGGCAGAGCTTGATTTGGTTAAGATTTCACCAAAAGCTAACCCACCTGTATGTAAGATAGTGGATTACGGTAAGTACAGATACGAACTTACAAAAAAAGAAAAAGAAGCAAAGAAGAAACAGAGAGTTATCGAAATCAAAGAAATCAGATTATCTCCAAACGTTGAGATGAACGATTTAAAAACAAAAGCAAACAATGCAAGAAAGTTCATTACAAAGGGCGACAAAGTTAAGGTTACTCTTAGATTCAGAGGTAGAGAGATGGCTCACGTTGCCAGCAGCAAACATGTATTAGATGATTTTGCTGAGTTGCTTTCAGATGTTGCAGTTGTAGAAAAGCCTGCAAAACTTGAAGGAAGAAACATGACTATGTTTTTAGCTGAGAAGCGTTAGTTTTTTAGTTAATATATATGTATTATTTTAAGGAGGATATAGAAATGCCAAAAATTAAGACAAAAAGAGCTGCTGCAAAGCGTTTTAAATTAACAGGTACAGGAAAGCTTAAGAGAAACAAAGCTTACAAATCACACATTTTAACAAAGAAGACAGCTAAGAGAAAGAGAAATCTTAGAAAAGCAGCTATGACTGATGCTACAAACACACCTAACATGAAGAAGATTTTACCATATTTATAATATATAGTAGGAGGAATATAGAACATGGCAAGAGTTAAAGGCGGATTAAACGCTAAGAAAAGACATAATAGAACATTAAAGCTCGCTAAAGGTTATAGAGGAGCTAGATCAAAACAGTATAGAGTAGCTAAGCAGTCAGTTATGAGAGCGTTAACAAGCTCATACGCTGGCAGAAAGCAGAAAAAGCGTCAGTTCAGACAGCTTTGGATTGCAAGAATTAATGCTGCTGCAAGAATCAACGGATTATCATACAGCAAGTTTATGTATGGTCTTAAGTTAGCAAACGTTGATATGAACAGAAAGATGTTAGCTGAGATGGCAGTTAATGATGCGGAAGGATTTGCAAAATTAGCTGAAGTTGCTAAGGCAAAGCTTGCATAATCATGGTATTTGAGAGGCTTTTCACATTGGTAATATACGTACTTGGGTGTAAGCTTCACTATCTTATAATAAAAGTCGAAGGAATGGTTTCATTCTTTCGACTTTTTTATTATTGTTCGTGATTTTTTGACAAAAAGAAGCTATAATAGAGTTTGTAAGTTTTTATAAAACGATATGGAGGGAGACATGGACGTTATAGAGATTAGCAACCTTACTAAAAAGTATGGCGATATTGTTGCGGTGGATAATATTTCGCTTAACATTGAAAAAGGAAAGATATACGGTTTTTTAGGACCAAATGGTGCCGGAAAGACTACAACGCTCAATATTATTACCGGATATATTGGAGCTTCGGAAGGAACTGTAAAGATAAATGGGTTTGATGTGTTAAGGGAAGCCGATGAAGCAAAGAAACAGTTTGGATATCTTCCTGAATTGCCGCCGCTATATATGGATATGACTGTTGCAGAATATTTGAAGTTTGCGGCAGAGTTAAAGAAGATAAACAAAAAAGACAGAAAAAAATCGATAGATGAAGCAATGAGACTTGCCGGAGTGGATAAGGTGAGCAATCGACTTATCAAAAATCTGTCAAAAGGTTATAAGCAAAGAGTGGGGGTGTCGCAAGCCATTCTTGGCATGCCGGATGTTATTATTCTTGATGAGCCGTCGGTTGGTCTGGATCCGGGGCAGATAAAGGAACTTAGAAGCCTTATTAAGAAATTGGGGAAAGATCATACTGTTATTCTCAGTTCACATATTCTTTCAGAAATTAGCGAAGTGTGCGAGCAGATATTTATCATCTCAAAAGGCAAGATAGTGGCAAATTGTTCTAAGGATGAGCTTCTTGGAAATGTTTCATCAGTCAGTGAATTGGAATTAGAAGTAAAAGGAAATGAAAAACACGTAGTCTATACACTGAATAATCTTGAGGGAATTGAGTCGTTTAAGACGATGATGATGGGAGATATGGTAAATATCAAGATAAAGATGAATTCTGAAAATGATATAAGAGAAGCGTTATTTAATGCTCTCAGTGAAGCAAAAATTCCTATATTGTCAATGAAACTAAATGAACAGTCCCTTGAAGATGTATTCATGGAACTGACAAAGGACGTTGTTTCTTCGGAAGAGGAGGAGCAGAAGAATGATTCAAAAAAAGAAAAGAAAACGAATCGCAGAAAAAATAAAAAAACAGATTCTGTAAATAAAAACAGAAAGGAGAAGGAATAATCGTGTTTGCTATATACAAAAAAGAAATAAAATCATACCTAAATTCGGTTATAGGCTGGCTGTTTATATCTTTGACACTGTTTGTTCAGGGAATATCATTTCTTGTAGGTAATTTGGTTTCAGCTTCTCCTTACATTACATATGCGCTTTCAGCTACGATGTTTATTCTTCTGTTTACAGTACCTATATTGACTATGAAAACGCTGGCGGAAGAAAGAAAATTGAAAACGGATCAGATGATATTGACTTATCCTGTGTCAATAGTAAAAGTGGTGTTTGGAAAATATCTGGCGCTGTGTACTTTGTTTCTTGTAGTTAGCGCTGTTACATGTACATATCCTCTCATATTAAGTGGTTATGGTGCAGTTCCTGTTAAGCAGTCACTTACTGCTATTTTTGGAGTGTTTATGTATGGCTGTGCACTTATCGCAATTGGTGTATTTATTTCTTCGATAACAGAGAGCCAGGTAATAGCTGCGATAATAGGTATAGTTACATTGTTTGTGGGATTTATTGCAGGTGATATTGCTGATGCACTGGAACAAAAAATCAGTCCTTTGTCCAAAGTACTAAGGGTACTTGATTTGTATGCTCCTACAGAAAGTTGTTTGAACGGATATATAGAATTAAAAAATGTAGTTTATTATATTTCGGTAATTGTATTATTTTTATTTTTTACTACTCAGTCAATTCAGAAAAAGAAATGGAATTTCAGTTTTAAGAGGATTTCTGATGTCGCATTTTCGCTTGGGTTTGTTGCGATGGCTTTGGTTATTGTGATATTTACAAATTTAACAGTCGGAAAACTGAGTGAAAACAATTCGGCTGCAACGTTGGATATGACTGATGAAAAATTATACAATCTTTCAGATGAGATGAAAGATTATCTTGATGGTTTGAAAAATAATGTATCAATATATCTTTTATATAACGGTGAAAAGATAGACAGTGTTGTGGAGAAAAGTCTTAAGAATATAGATGCTTATTCGAAACATGTCAAAGTGGTTTATAAGGATGTAACTAAGAATCCCGGCTTTTATTCGAGATATACGGAAGAAGTCCCAAATGTAAACAGTATCATTGTGGTAAATGACTCTACAAACAAAAGCAAAGTTATTGATTATTATGATTTGCTGGAAACCAATGTGGACTACATGTCTATGTCTACAAGTACGGAAGGGTATGACTGTGAAGAGTGGGTGGCAACGGGAATAAACTATGTTTTATCTTATAGTAATGCTGTTGTAGGGCATGTTACAGGACATGATGAAAAATTGATTGACTCTTCCTTTGTTGAGACAATTGAAAAACAGAATGCTAAATATGAGTCGATAAATCTTGTTAATACAGATATTGACAAGGATAAATATCAGGCCATTATTTTAGAGGCACCGGGAAGTGATTATTCAAAAGAAGAAGCGGATAAAATTATTAAATTCATTGACGAAGGCGGAAAAGTTTTGATGCTTACCAACGGTGAGTTCTTTATTACATATGAGGACAGCCGAAAGAACGAAGAGATGGTAAACTATGAGTCTATAGCAAAACATTACGGTGTCGGTGTTTATCAAGGAATCACTTTAGAACTTGATCAGAGCAGAATGTACAACAATCCAATGGGAATATTGCTCAAAGACGGACAGGGTGTGGGAGATGCGCTTAAGAATTATGTCTTGTTCGAGAATTCTCAGGGATTGTATTATATGAAAGATGACAAGGCTTATGACGAGGAAAAATACAGATATACATCAGTTTTTGAGACTTCAGAAAATGCTTTAATAAGAAGCGATTTGGCAGGTGACACCTCTGATTTTAAGAAGGAAGAAGGAGATTTAGAGGGAACATTTCCTTTGGTTGTTTCAGTTGAAGAAATAAATCCTGATACAAAGTACAGGGAATATATCAGCGATGAGGAGGAGGTGTTTAAGGGCTCTAATCTGACTGTTGTCGGATCTGCATATGCTTTCAGCGATTATTGCGATGATGTTGTTGCAGGAACGAATATGGAGTTCTTTAAAAATATATTAAAGAGATTTGGAATTGATAGAGAACAAAAGATTGATATACCGACTAAATATGTTATGTACAAAAATCTGACCGTAGACAATCAGAATGTGTACATGCTTGGTATGTTTGTGGCGGTTATAGTTCCTGTAATTATTTTATTGTTTGGAATCGTTAAATGGTTAAGAAGAAGGAGATTATAATGACTGGAAAGCAGAAAAAGTCTTTTTTGGTGACGTTTATCGTAATGCTTGTTGTTTTGTCAGCGTATTTTACTGTGGAATTAAAAAGTATGAATGAAGAAGCCGGTAAGAAGGATTCAACAAAAAAATATATAGAAGTATTTGAGATGGATGATACGGATTCCGTAATTGAATTGTCATATACAGTGGACGATGATAAAATTGTGCTTAAAAAGGATGAAAAAGGAGAATGGTCAGGAGAAGAAATTGAAAAACCGGACACTAAGATAATTAAGCAAGAGTTCCTAACACAGTTGTCATATGTAGTTGCAGATGAGGCGATTGATGATGATTCTGATGAGAGTCAGTTTGGTTTTGATAAACCGCTGCATGAAATAGAAATAGTATTAGAAAGTGGCGAAAAGCACAAGTTTGTAATCGGAGCTAAAAATGTCTTTGATAATTCTGTTTATTATATGAAAAAAGACAATGATGCGACTGTGTATGTGATAGATTCGGTACTTCATGAAACTTTTAGCAAAACCAGAGACCAACTTGAAAAGCAAGAGGAAACTGTAAGTGAGAAGTAGCAGATTTATCTGCGGATTCGAGCTGGAATTGCTGAAAGGCGGAATAGTTACGTATGTAATTTTAAATAATATAAAAGTTCTTGAATTTTTTAGTGAAAAATGGTAAGATAATTTACGCATCTCAAATAAGCAGATGCGTTTAAATGCAGACGTGGCGGAATTGGCATACGCGCATGATTCAGGTTCATGTCCGGGCAACTGGGTGTGGGTTCAAGTCCCATCGTCTGCATCAAAGAGTCCTTATTTTTAGGGGCTCTTTTATATTGCCAAGTGTGAAGAAACATAATAAAAATAAAAAACTGAAAAATAAATTGAAAAAAGTGTTGACATATATGTTGAATGCTGATATTATATATCTTGCGTCAAGCAAAACAAATGATGCATGCGGAAGTGTCGGAATTGGCAGACGAGCAAGACTAAGGATCTTGTGCTGGCAACAGCGTGTGGGTTCAAGTCCCATCTTCCGCATTAAAGTGAGCCGAGCTTTTTGCTCGGCTTTTTGTATGCATAAAAGGAAATGCACTCTCGTGCTTGCACGAAAGGGTGCATTTTCTTTTGTGCATAAATAAAGATTTATTTGGCAAAGCCCTGCGAGTCACGTGAGAAGGAGTCCCTTGAAACCCTTGAAAACTTATTGATTGCTTTGTTACTTTTTTGTGGTACTAAAAAAGAAATTGTGGTAAGATACTTATATAGTATAGATACTTGCTGGAATTTTACGTAACTGGATTTGACATGTTGTAAGAACGGCTTGTATGGGAGAGAGTATTCTTGATTGTGAGGTGGTCGGATGAATGTAAGAGAACAATCAGAATCAATTGAAAAACAGATATTGAGTCCTTATGCGTCCCTCAGTGTCAACAGCCTTGGAAGAGATAGGGAAGAGGCTCAGTGTGATATGAGAACTATCTATCAGAGAGACAGAGATAGGATTATCCATTGTAAGGCATTCAGGCGATTGAAACATAAGACCCAGGTTTTCCTGGCACCTCAGGGAGATCATTACAGAACCAGACTTACCCATACTTTGGAAGTGGCGCAGATTGCGAGATCTATTGCAAAGGCACTTAGGTTGAACGAAGATTTAACTGAAGCAATTGCCCTTGGTCATGATTTGGGACACACGCCATTTGGGCATTGTGGAGAAGATGCGCTTAACCAGGTATGTTCATTTGGGTTCAAACATTATGAACAGAGTATCAGAGTGGTTGAAGTGTTAGAGAACAATGGAGAGGGACTGAATCTGACGAAGGAGGTCAGAGATGGCATATTGAATCATAAGACATCAGGAAGTCCTAAGACGTTGGAAGGTCAGGTGGTAAGATTGTCTGACAAGATAGCATATATTAATCATGACATAGATGATGCAATCAGAGGGCATATTATTACCGAGGCAGATATTCCAAAAGAATACAAAGATATTCTTGGGGATACAACTAAGAAGAGGTTGGATACTTTGATAAAGGACATCGTTGTCAACAGCATTGACAAGCCTTCAATTCTTATGTCGCAAGAGGTTGAGAAGGCCATGATGGAACTTAGAGTTTTTATGTTTAATTATGTATATACTAATCCAAAAGCCAAGGCTGAAGAGGTCAAGGCTAAGGAGATGCTCAAGCAGTTGTTCGCCTACTATATGAAACATGTAGATGAACTGCCGGATGAGTTCATATATCTTATAAAAGAACGAGGTCAGGATGAGGAGAGAAGTGTCTGCGATTACATTGCAGGGATGAGCGATCAGTATTCTGTTGATAAGTTCAAAGAGATTTATATTCCAAAGGCTTGGAAGTTTTAATTTGTTATGAAGGGATGAAAGAATGTTTTTTCCGGATGAATTAATTGAAGACATTAGAATGAAGAATGATATAGTGGATGTCATTGGTGGATATGTAAAACTCAAGAAGCAGGGCAGTACTTATTTTGGACTGTGTCCGTTTCACAATGAAAAATCACCATCTTTTTCTGTTACACCATCAAAGCAGATGTATTACTGTTTCGGTTGCGGCGAAGGTGGAAATGTTATTACTTTCATTATGAAGTATGAAAATTACAATTTTGTGGAAGCTGTTGAAATGCTTGCAGAGAAGGCGGGCGTTGAACTTCCAAAAGCTGAGTATTCAAAAGAAGCGCAGGAGCGTGCGGATTTGAGAAAGGCTGTACTTGAAGCTAACAAAGAGGCGGCAAAGTATTTTTATCATATGCTAAAGACAGAACACGGTAGTGTTGCTTACAGATATTTAAAAGAGAGAGGATTGACGGATGAGACCATTACCGGCTTTGGACTGGGATATTCAGACAAAGTGAGCGGGGGTTTATATGCTTACCTGAAAGGCAAAGGATTCAAAGATCAGGTGCTGAAGGAGACGGGGTTATTTACTTATGACAGACAAAATGTGGGTGATAAGTTTTTTAACAGAGTAATGTTCCCGATTATGGATGTCAATAACAGGGTTATTGCTTTTGGAGGCAGAGTTATGGGAGATGGAAAACCAAAGTATCTCAACTCGCCGGAGACAAAAGTATTTGATAAGAGTCGTAACCTTTATGGGCTCAACGTTGCAAGAACTTCAAGAAAGAATTATCTTCTGATTTGTGAAGGTTATATGGATGTTATTTCACTTCATCAGGCAGGCTTTAACAATGCGGTTGCTGCACTTGGAACCTCATTTACTTCGGGACATGCTTCCCTTATAAAGAGATACGCAAAGGAAGTCGTTCTCACGTTTGACAGCGATGAAGCCGGAAGAAAAGCAGCAATGAGAGCAATTCCTATCCTTAAGGGTGCAGGAATAGCGATAAAAGTGCTTGATATGAAGCCTTACAAAGATCCTGATGAGTTTATTAAGGCGTTAGGACCAAAAGCCTATGAGGAGAGAATCAATAACGCAACAAACTACTTTATATTTGAAGTGGGACAGGTTATGCAGAATTATGATCTGTCAGATCCTCAGGGGAAGACTGATTTTCACAATCATGTTGCACAGATGTTGTTGGAATTCCCAGATGAGATTGAGAGAATTAATTATATAGACGCAGTTTCCGGAATATATGGTATTCCGAGAGATGCATTGGACAAATTAGTCAAGAGAAAGGCGCTCACCTACACTCCGGGTAGTGAGAAACAGAGAAGTACGGAAGAGATTAACAAGATTAAAAAAGTCGTTGAGGATGGAACGATAAAAGCACAAAAGATACTGATTACGTGGATAATCGAGGAACCGGAATTGTTTGATATTGTTTCGGAGTATATTGAGCCGGAAGATTTTGTGGAACCGTTTTATCGTGAAGTTGCCGGCATTTTTTGGGAACAGTTACGGAATGGAGAGGTAAATCCGGCAAAGATTATCGATCATTTTGTCAGCGAGGAGGAACACAAGAAAGCGGCCGGACTATTTAATTCTCCACTTAGTGAAAAATTAACACAGACAGAAAAAGAAAGAGCGTTGAATGATACTATTATAAAAATTAAAAAGAACAGTTTGGATTATCAGGCAGCAAATGCTAAAGATATAGCACAGATGCAGAAAATAATAATGGAGCAGACAAAGTTACAAAAAATTCACATTAGGTTATAGTGTGGTTCGGAAAATCAGAAAGGGATTTTGGAGGCGCTTATGGGTAGAAAGAAGAAAGAAACGGAAATAATTAAAAAGATTGAAACCCCTGAAGTTGATGATTCGGTTGTTATGGATGATTTTGATTTTGAACATCTGGTTCCGCAGGAAGATGAATTGAAAGAAATCGAGGATGAGTTTGAGGAAGATGATGATTCCTACAATTTTGACGGTGAGATTGCAAATGTAGAAGTGGGTGATTCCGTTAAGATGTATCTCAGAGCAATCGGACAGTACAAACTGCTTGATGCGGATGAAGAAGTCAGACTTGCAAAGAAGATTGAAAAGGGTAAGTTTGCGCGTATTTTTCTAGAAAAATCTGAAGGGATAGAGTCAGAGTATACTATGGAATATGATCAGGGCGGAGATATTATTGATTATATTGCAGAGGCATTTGAGGATGACAAGATTCCTGAAAAAATCAGAAAAGGAAAGAAACTTACAGAAAAAGAAAAGGCGGAACTTAGAGCAATTGAACTCGAAGGGGAAGACGCAAAGAGCCAGCTGGTAAATGCAAATCTCAGACTGGTTGTAAATAATGCAAAAAAATATAAATCAAATAAGACAATGACATTTCTTGATTTGATTCAGGAAGGAAATATAGGACTGATGAAGACAGCAGACAAGTTTGATTACAGAATGGGACACAGATTCAGTACCTACGCAACCTGGTGGATTAAACAGGCGATAACAAGATCTCTGATGGATCAGGACAGAAATATCAGAATACCTGTGCATCTTCAGGAATCCCTTTCAAAACTTAACAAAGCTTCAAAGAAGCTTGTGCAGGAGCTTGACAGAGATCCGTCTGTTGAAGAAGTTGCAAAGGAAGCTGATATGTCTCTGTCAAAAGCAAAAGAACTCTACAGGTATATGCAGGATACGGAGTCTTTGGACAAGCCGGTTGGTGAAGAAGAAGATACAAACAGAGGAACGCTCATTTCCGATGAAAAGGCAATTATGCCGGATGAGAATGCCGTGAATATAGGACTTCATGATGATCTTGAAAAGATTATGGAGACCCTTGATGTCAGAGAAAAGAAGATTATTTCTGAGAGAAACGGCTGGAATGACGGCAGAATTAAGACATTAGAAGAGATTGGCGAAGAATTAGGAATTACAAGAGAAAGAGTAAGACAGATTGAATCAAGAGCAATGCGTAAGTTGAAAAACAAAGCGTACAGGATGGATTTGGAGTCTTACCTGAAGGATTAAAAATGAAATTATCAAAAAGACTTGAATTAGTGGCGAAAATGGTTTCACCGGGAGGTGTGATAGCTGATATAGGAACAGACCATGGGTATGTTCCTATTTATCTTATAGAGAATAATATTTGCGACAGAGCATATGCTGCAGATATAAATAAGGGACCGCTGGAGCGTGCTGATGCACATATACGTGAATGTGGTTTGGCAGATAAGATTGAGACAGTACTTAGTGATGGAATGGCCAAACTTCAGGGGAGAGGTATAAATAAAGTAATAGTTGCCGGAATGGGAGGAGAACTGATTTGTAAGATTGTAGATAATTCTCCTATTGTCGATGAACTTGATGAGATGGTTTTGTCTCCGCATTCTGATATTTATAAGGTGAGAAAATGTATATTGGAAAAGGGCTTTTGTATCATTGACGAAAGAATGGTAAAAGATGCCGGAAAGTATTACATAGTAATAAAATGTATCCGAACAGATTCAAAAGAGAGCTTCCAACATAGGTGTGGGTATGATGAGTTTGAACTTACATACGGAAGAATGCTCTTTGAAAACAAAGATGAAGTATTCTTTGAATATCTTAACAATAAAATTGATAAATATAATAGTATAATGCAAGGTCTTGGAGATAGCGATTCGGCCAGAGCAAAATACGAGGAATTATCAAGAAAGTCAGAACAGTGCAAAATAGCTATTGAAAAGATGAAGGAGTGAATGCGAATATGATAGTTACTTACAAAGGAACAAAAAAGGAGTATGCTGAAGGAACTCAGATATTAGAAATTGCAGAGGAACACAAGGGTGATTATCAGTATGATATTCTTCTCGCAAAGAAAAACGGTGCTTTGTGCGAATTAACAAAAAAAATAACTGAAGATTGTGAACTGGATTTTGTTGGTGCAGATACCGGGTGTGGTAATTCCACATACAAGAGAAGTGCTTTGTTAATAATGCTTAAAGCGTTTTATAAAGTTGTGGGAAGAGAAGAATTGAAAAATGTTTCTGTTCAATTTTCAATAAGTAAAGGTTATTATTGTTCAATTGACGGTGATGTAGAAGTGACAGAAGAACTGCTTGCCAGTGTGGAAAAAGAAATGCACAGACTGGTTGATGAAGCTATACCGATCAATAAGATTACAATGCATATAGATGAAGCAAAGAAAAAATGTGAAGAGTATGGCATGCTTCAAAAGGTTAATCTCTACAAATACAGAAGATCTTCAGGAATTAATATGTATGAATTGATGGGATTTGAAGATTATTTCTATGGATATATGGTTCCGAATACAAAATACATAAAACTCTTCAAGTTATACAAGTATGATCAGGGATTTGTAATACAGCTCCCTACAAAAGAAAAACCTGAAGAATTAATGCCTTTTGAGCCAAAGCAAAATATTTATCAGGCATTAAAAGAGGCAACAATATGGGGCATTGAACAAGGCGCTCCAAATGTCGGGGCTATAAATGACAAGATAGTTAAGGGAGAGATAAACGATCTTATGCTTGTTCAAGAGGCTTTTCAGGAAAAGAAACTTGCAGAACTGGCAGAAGTGATCGCATCGAAAAAAGATATCAGATTTGTAATGATAGCAGGACCTTCATCATCGGGCAAGACTACAACGTCTCACAGGCTGAGTGTTCAGTTACTGGCAAAAGGATTAAAACCTATTCCGATTCCGGTAGATAATTACTTTGTAAACAGAGAAGATACTCCAAGGGATGAAAATGGGGAACTTGATTACGAAGTCCTTGAAGCACTTGACGTAGAACTATTTAATGAACATATGGTAAGACTTGCAAGAGGTGAGAGAGTGGAACTTCCTAGTTTCAATTTTCTCACAGGAAGAAGAGAGTATCATGGCAATTACCTGCAGCTAAAAGAAAATGAGGTTCTGGTAATAGAGGGTATTCACTGTCTTAACAGCGCAATGTCATATTCTATTCCGGAGGAGCAAAAGTTTAAGATATATATAAGTGCGCTTACGCAGTTAAATATTGATGAGCATAATCGTATTTCGACGTCAGATCTCAGGTTGTTGAGAAGAATAGTTCGTGATGCAAGAACAAGAGGAAACAGTGCTACTGACACAATTGGAATGTGGCATCTTGTAAGAAGGGGAGAAGAAAATAATATTTTCCCATATCAGCAGATTGCAGATGCAGTATTTAATTCAGCTATGATATATGAGATTTCAGTGTTGAAACAGTATGCGGAGCCATTGCTGTTTAGCGTTGAGAAAAATACTAAAGAATACTATGAGGCAAAGAGGCTTCTTAAGTTTCTTAATTATTTTCTGGGAGTACCGGCAGAAAGTGTTCCAAAGAACTCAATTTTGAGAGAGTTTATTGGTGGGAGCTGTTTCAACGTGTAATAAGTGAGATGAGATTGTACTGTTAGGCGTACTGTCAGAAAAAAAGATTGATTTAGATAATGATATCATATACAATATAAAATCGAGTAGGACAGATGATCGCAGCTGCTATTGCCGAAAGGACGCAGGTGAGGAAAGTCCGGGCTTCATAGGGCAGGATGCCAGATAACGTCTGGTGGAGGTGACTCCCAGGATAGTGCAACAGAAATATACCGCCATATTTATATGGTAAGGGTGGAATGGCAGTGTAAGAGACTACCGCCTTGCTGGTAACAGGAAGGGCACATGTAAACCCCATCCGAAGCAAGACCGAACAGAGAGCATAAGGTGGCCCGCCTGCTTTCGGGTAGGTTGCTTGAGTCTGTTGGTGACAACAGACCTAGATAGATGATCATCCACGACATAACCCGGCTTACCGTTCTACTCGATTTGATGTTGATACTGTTGGATTTTTTATTTTAAAGAATTCGACAGTATTTTTTTTGAGAAACTACTGCATTAAAAATAATGTGATATTCAACAGTACAAATTGCTTTAGTATGCTGTTGAATATATTGATTTATGCAATGCAACGGCAACTTATGTTCTCAGGAATTGGTATTGCATAAAAAAATGAATAATATCCTGTGCGTGAAAATATAATATAAAAAGTGAATTGAATGTGACAGGAGATTATATTGGAGATACTTAAAGGGCTTTTTAAAGGGCTGACCGTTTCAACTTTAATATCAGTTGTTGGAATTCTTATAGGTGCATTTATTATACTTAAAATGAATTTGGATGATTCCTCGCTAAAGATGATAGTATGCATTACATATTTCGTGGCTGCGTTCTTTGGAGGAATAGTTATGGCAAGTGCAGGAAAAAATAGAAAATTTCTGTGGGGAATGACTTGCGGAGTACTTTATTTTTTGATTATACTAATATTGTCTTTGATTGTTCCGGAAAAAGAGGTGGCAGATAAGTTGAGTGTATTTACATGTTTTACTATTTGCACTGTATCCGGATGCTTGGGAGGAATGATTTGCAGATAATTATATGAGCATAAGAATTAGAAAAGCAGGCATTAGAGCTGATAAAAAAATAGTTTGAAAAATGCCTTTGTTGTGCTATAATAGGCAAAGAGTGTTTCTAATGGACAATTAGGGACAAATTAAACTAATGGAGGATTATCATGAAACACATTAAAACATTAACAACAAAAACTTTAAAAGATACTATGAAAAAAGGTGGATGTGGTGAGTGCCAGACTTCATGTCAGTCAGCATGTAAGACATCTTGTACAGTAGGAAACCAGACTTGCGAAAACAAATAAGATAAATACAAGTTATACTTATAACAGAGCCGATGGAAACGTCGACTCTGTTATAGTGCGTTAATTTGAGAATAATATTTTATTTGATATAATTTTATAATTTAATACAGTTGAAAAGAGGATAAAAAATTGATTCACCAGTATAAAAGCAATGGATATAACATTGTTCTTGACGTGAACAGTGGTGCTGTTCATGTTGTGGATGATATTGTTTATGATGTCATTGCAATGTATGAAGATAATGATAAGGCTTCTATCATTGAAAAACTTGGAACGACCTATGATAAAAATGAGATTGAGGAAGTTTTAGAAGAGATAGAAGAACTTAAGAATGATGGACAATTGTTTACCGAGGATATATACGAACCATATATTGATGGTTTGAAAGACAGAGAAACAGTAGTGAAGGCTTTGTGTCTGCATATAGCACACGATTGTAACCTTGCATGCAAATATTGTTTTGCAGAAGAGGGTGAGTATCATGGCAGAAGAGCACTGATGAGTTTTGAAACAGGAAAGAAAGCACTTGATTTCCTTGTAAAGAATTCAGGAAAAAGAGTGAATCTTGAAGTGGATTTCTTCGGTGGAGAGCCTTTGATGAATTGGGAAGTTGTAAAACAACTTGTGGAGTATGGTCGTTCACTTGAAAAACCATACAACAAGAAGTTTAGATTTACTTTGACTACTAATGGTGTACTGCTCAATGATGAGATTATGGAGTATGTCAACAAAGAGATGTCAAACGTTGTGTTGAGTCTTGACGGTCGAAAAGAAGTAAACGATGAGATGAGACCATTCAGAAACGGTAAGGGAAGTTATGATTTGATTGTTCCTAAGTTCCAGAAACTTGCAGATAGCAGAAATCAGACGAATTATTATGTCAGAGGAACTTTTACAAATCAGAATCTTGATTTTTCAGAAGATGTTAAGCATTTTGCTGATCTTGGATTTAAGCAAATGTCTATAGAACCGGTTGTGGCTTCAGAAAGTGAAAAATATGCCATAAGCGAGAAGGATCTTCCAAAGATAATGGAAGAGTACGACAAGTTGGCTCTTGAGTACATAAAGAGACACAAAGAGGGAAGAGGATTTAATTTCTTCCACTTTATGATTGATTTAACTCAGGGACCTTGTGTTGCAAAAAGATTATCCGGATGTGGTTCCGGAACAGAGTATCTTGCCGTAACACCTTGGGGTGATTTGTATCCGTGTCATCAGTTTGTTGGAAATGAAGATTTCCTCTTAGGAAATGTTGATGAGGGCGTTGTGAGAAATGATATTGTTTCTCAGTTTAAACACTGCAATGTTTACTCAAAAGATAAGTGTAAGAACTGTTTTGCCAAGTTCTACTGCAGTGGTGGATGCGCAGCAAATTCATACAATTTCCACGGCACAATAAATGATGCGTATGATGTGGGATGCGAGATGCAAAGAAAAAGAGTTGAGTGCTCAATAATGATAAAAGCTGCTTTGAACGATGAAGAGTAAGCAGTGAATATAAAAGAAAGAGGTTTTAAACAATGAAAAAAATGACTAGAACAAAGGGGATTTTGTGCTTTGTAGTATCAGTACTTGTTATTGTACTCTTAGGTCTCCTTGTAGTTAACGGAACTCCAAATTGGGATAAACTTGGAAAATGGAAGAAGAGTGGACAGGCTTCTAACATCAAACTCGGTCTTGACTTAGAGGGTGGTGTCAGTGTTACTTATCAGGTATCAAAAGAAAATGGTAAGTGGACAGAGCAGAACTTAGCTGATACAAGAAGCAAATTGGAAGAAAGAATCCACGATTTCAGTAACGAAGCAACAGCTTACAAAGAAGGCGATGACAGAATTACAGTTGAAATCCCTGGAGAGACAGATATTCAGTCAGTTCTTGACAGACTTGGTGCAACAGGTGAACTTTACTTCTGTACAAAACTTGCAGATGATGGAAATGTAGAAGTTGAAGGTCATGAGATATATGAACTCAAAGAAGGTGCATACGCAGGAAAGTACGAAGTATGGCTTACAGGAGAGCAGGTTGCCAGTGCTGAAGGACAGATGGTTACAGATGATAATACAAAAGCTTCTGAGGCAGTAGTATCTCTTACATTCGGTGATGAAGGGGCAACAGCATTTGGAAATATGACATCAGCACATGTAAATGACCAGACTTTCATTATCTACGATGATGATGTAATCAGTGCTCCAACAGTTAAGTCAGCAATTACAAACGGAAAAGCACAGATTGATGGTATGAAGGATCTCGAAGAGGCTCAGGCTCTTGCAACAGGTATCAGAAATGGTGCTCTTGATCTTAAACTTGACAGAATCAGTTCTAAAGTAGTTAGTGCTCAGCTTGGTACAGATGCATTATCAAAGAGTGTTAAGGCCGGTATTATCGGTATCTTACTTATTATCCTTTTCTTACTCTTCGTATACAGAGTGCCGGGTATTGCTGCAGGATTTGCACTTATTTCATACACAGAACTTATTATGCTTGTATTAAATGCATATGATATTACATTAACACTTCCTGGTATTGCCGGTATTATCCTTGGTATAGGTATGGCGGTTGATGCAAATGTTATTATTTACGCACGTATCAGAGAAGAGATTGCCAAAGGTAAGACAGTTAAGAGTGCTATTAAGCTTGGTTTTGAAAAAGCCACATCAGCAATCGTTGACGGTAACATTACAACATTTATTGCAGCAATGATTCTTATCTGGAGAGGTTCAGGATCAGTTAGAGGTTTCGGACAGACTCTTGGAATAGGTATCGTTATTTCAATGTTTACTGCATTAGTTGTATCAAGAGGTATTGTTTGGTTCTTATATTACATGGGATTTGATAAAGAAGTATTCTATGGAAAAGAAGAAGCTAAGAAACCATTTGATTTTATTTCAAAGAGATATATTTGTTTTGCAATTTCAGCAGCTGTTGCTGTTGCAGGTATTGCAGCTATGGCTATCAACTCAGGAGCAGGAAAAGATGCTTTCTACTTCAGTATTGAGTTTGCAGGTGGTACATCAACAGCAGTTGAATTCGATGGAAAAGTTGACGTAGATAAGCTTAACAAAGAAATCGTTCCTGCAATCGAAAAGGAACTTGGTATCAGCGGAGTTCAGAGTCAGATTGACAGAGAGACAGGACTTGTAACATTTAAGACACCTGCTCTTGACAAGGACAAGACAGCTAAATTAAAAGATCTTTTAGTTAAGAACTATAAAGCTAAAGATTCAGAGGATAATTTCCTCCCTGAGTTTATCAGTGGTACAGTTAGTAAGGAAATGAGAACAAATGCTATTCTTGCTACAATTGTTGCAACAATCTGCATGCTTATTTATATCTGGTTCAGATTCAAAGACATCAGATTTGCAGGATCTGCAGTTTTAGCTTTGATTCACGACGTATTCCTTGTAGTTGCATTCTATGCTATTTCAAGAACACTTGTTGGAACAAACTTTATCGCATGTCTTTTGACATTGGTAGGTTATTCAATCAATGCAACAATCGTTATCTTTGACCGTATCAGAGAGAACAAAGCTGTTATGAAGAGAACAGATGATATTAAGGATGTTGTAAATACAAGTATTACACAGACACTTACAAGATCTATTTATACATCACTTACAACATTCGTAATGGTATTCATGATTTATATCATGGGTGTATCATCAATTCAGGACTTCACATTACCACTTATGGTTGGTATTATCGTAGGTGGATACTCATCAGTATTCCTTACAGGTTCTGTATGGTACATGTTTGTTGCTAAGAAGTATAGTAATAACAAATAATATATAAACAAGTATACTATATTAAGATACATTTATAGGTAGGGCGGTATCATGGTTGGTACCGCCCTACCTAGTACATTTTAGACGGTATAACTAAGAAGCAGATGTCCCCCTCCTCTAAACAAAGTGAAGGTGGGGGTAAGAAAATTTACTGAGTAGGGGTCCAATCTCCTTCTCAGTTATAAGCCTCCGGCGGATT
>JAEEGF011070916.1_pt1 | contig 26522 bp, 26 predicted proteins | sample 9134171 | NCBI WGS metagenome assembly JAEEGF01 (sample SAMN16246542, study PRJNA631951) | gut metagenome | biome: gut microbiome; feature: rumen; material: AP-attached | host: Bos | place: Iran: Karaj | collected 2018-10 | reverse complement strand
AGGAGTTATGCCTGAAGGCGTACTGTATAATCCTGCGCTTAAGAATAAGTCTGCTGAAGAAATCTACGATATGATATGCCAGGATATGAGGACTTATATGAAGATGAACACCTTCAGAGGCAATGGCCAAGGTGACATCATGGGCAGAAGAGCTCCAAGTATGTTTGATGGCTCGGGAAGAGGAGTATCTCTTGATGAGTTTTACAGGAATGCACTTACTCAGGGGCTTGAGTACGAGACAGGCAGACGTGGCAGAGGTTTCATCCCAGCTGGCCTTGTCGAGGAGATAAGAGCGCTTGCTGTGCCTCCTGTACCTTGGGATGTAAAGCTTTCAGAATGGTTCAACGCACATATCAGACCTCTTGAGAAGCACAGAAGTTATGCTCATCCAAGCAGAAGACAGAGCTGCACACCTGATATTCCAAGAGCAAGATATGTTGTAACAGAGAGTAAAGAAGCATCAAGGACTTTTGGGGTAATCATCGACACTTCAGGTTCTATGGCACCTTCAGATATCGGTAAGGCCCTGGGTGCAGTGGCAAGCTATTCTGCAGCAAGAGATGTTTCTGCCGCAAGAGTAATATTCTGCGATGCTGACGCTTATGACGCTGGATACATGACACCAGAAGACATTGCCGGAAGAGTAAAGGTTATTGGAAGAGGCGGCACTAGGCTTCAGCCTGCGGTCGATATGCTTCAGGACGCAAAGGATTTTCCAAAGGATGGTCCAATACTCATTATCACAGATGGAGAGATTGACCAGCACCTTGATATCAAGAGAGAACACGCATTTATCATGCCTATTGGGTGCAGACTTCCGTTCAAGGCAAAGGGAGAAGTCTTTTATATGTAAGATAGTATAAGAACTGTAATGCCAGGTAGATACTGACATTCAGCATGTTGCAAATTTGATGGTGGACATATTGTGTCCGCGATGTTTTGTATAATAAAAATATAAGGAACTGACAATGCGCATGAAGAGGAGAGAAGAATGTTAGGAGCTATTATCGGTGATGTATATGGAAGTATTTATGAATTTGATAATGAAAAAGACAAAAGTAAGATCAAACTGACCAGATTCAGTACCCCAACAGACGACAGCATAATGACAATAGCTATATCTAAGGCACTTCTCATATGCTACGACGAGCTGGTTAATAAAACTGAAGGCTACGAGCAGCATTTTTACGAAAAATGTGAAGAAATAATGGCTGCATATGGTAATGCATATTTCCGGAAGGGTTACGGTGGTCGCTTTAGGAACTGGCTGGCTGATCCAAATAGAAAGCCTTACGGAAGCTATGGGAACGGCTCCGGTATGAGAGTATCAGCGGTTGGATGGATGTTTGATTCTCTGGAAGACACTCTTAACATAGCAAGGATAACAGCTGAGCCTACTTATAATCACCCAGAGGGAATAAAAGGTGCTCAGGCGATCGCGGCAGGGATTTATCTTCTTAGGAGTGGTAAAACTAAGGAGGAAGTGAAGGCATATATCTCAGAAACGTTCGACTATGACCTGGACAGAAAGCTGGATGACATCAAAAAGAACTATAAATTTGAGGTTTCATGTCAAAAATCTGTTCCAGAAGCAATCATTGCCTTCCTGGAAGGCGAATCATTTGAGGAAGTCATTCTCAATGCCATCTCTTTAGGTGGGGATAGTGACACGATAGCATGCATGGCAGGTGCTCTTGCAGAAGTTATATATAAGATCCCGGATCATATGAGAAAGGGTGTGATTGAAAACATCGCAAATCAGCATGAGCTAAAGCCTAGAGACTTTGAGTTCTACAACAAAGTAGTTCTTAAAAAGAAAAACCCTGATTTTCACGAGCCACCAGTTGAGTTTGAGTATAGTAAATTCAATCCTTTAGAGTACTTGAAGGAATTAGGATTAGGAAGGAATCTGGAATGAACGCAAGTGATGTTATAAATAGGATAGCTGAATACTTTGACAAGGAAGAATTGAAATATGATTACAATGAAGAACTAATGCGTTTTGACTATGGTTTCTGCATAGATAACGAGATCGTTCAGAAGGCGGATTGCCTAATCCTTGTTGATTCAGACGGAGATGATTGCCAGATTGTGGGATATCCAAACATAAAAGCTAAGCCGGAAACCAAGAAAGAATTGGAATCTCTTTTGTTTGGAATTAACTGCAATATGTTCCGTGGTATGTGGCAGTTATGCAAAGATGAAGTTCGCTACATAAGGAGTCTGGCATTGGAAGGAGATGCAGTTCTTACGGATGAGATGCTTGATATGGCTGTATTTAGCGTACCAAATATCATAGCGAAATATGCAGATTCCATGATAGCAGTAGTGATGGGATATTCTACTGCAGATGATGAACTGAAAAAGTTGTACGAAGAAGAGGATACAGAAGACCAGAGTGAAGAGGCCGAGGAAAACTCCAATCAGACAGAGTACGACTTTGATGAACTTGAAAGCATTTTATTATGGGTAAAAGGTGATAAGAATGAAGGAGATAACAGGAAAGTATAATACTGCAAAGGTTTTCACAGATAACTGCGAAGATGTTTGCGTTGAACAGATAAGAGACCTGTTGGATCAGGAGCCATTCCGCGATTCAAAGGTAAGAATCATGCCTGACTGTCACGCGGGAAAGAGCTGTGTGATTGGCTTCACAGCAGATTTGGGAGACAAGATCATTCCCAATGTGGTAGGTGTTGATATTGGCTGCGGAATGCTGACAGTAGAACTTGGCAAGGAAACTATTGATTTTGAGAGGCTTGATAAGGTAATAAGGCAGTATGTTCCTTCCGGAAGAGAAGTAAATGAAGGACGTCTTATGAGATTTCCGAAGCTTCAAGAGATGAAGTGTTACCGTGAGCTTCAGGACACAAAGAAGATGGAAAGAGCTATTGGTTCACTTGGCGGAGGAAATCATTTCATCGAAATCGACAGGGATGATGATGGCAACCATTACCTTGTAATCCATACCGGAAGCAGAATGCTGGGAACAAGAGTCTGCGAGATTTATCAGAAGATGGCCGTGGGCCTCCATACAGGCAAAGAAGCACTCTGGGATGAAGAGGACAGGATTAAGAGGGAATATAAGGCAGCCGGAAGAAGATCAGAGATTCAGGAAGTCATTAAGGAGCTTCATCGTAACTTCAGACAGACTGCTCCGGATCTTCCGCTGGATCTTTGTTTCCTACATGGCAAGTACAGCCAGGATTATTTATATGATATGAAGATTTGCCAGGAATTTGCTGATGAGAATAGGCATATGATTGCCAGAATGATCATTGATAACTATGGATTTAAGCCTCTTGGCGAGTTTACAACTGTTCATAACTATATTGATCATGACAGTAACATTGTAAGAAAGGGCGCTGTATCAGCGAAGAAGGATGAAAGGCTCATTATTCCTATTAATATGAGGGATGGATCACTTATCTGCGTCGGAAAGGGTAATGATGACTGGAACCAGTCGGCTCCTCATGGAGCAGGAAGAAAATTCTCAAGGACTGAGGCTTTCAACAGATTCACAGTAGAAGAGTTCGAGAAGGCGATGAACGATGCTGGAATCTACACTACCTGCGTCAACCATTCAACGCTGGACGAGAGCCCATTTGCATATAAGGGCATGGGCGATATCGTAGATAATATCGAACCTACAGCTGATATTATTAAGGTAGTAAAGCCGGTATATAACTTCAAGGCTAACAGTACCACAGTCAAGAAGACTACAAGGCAGATTGAAAAGGAAAACGAGAACGACAATTCTGGAGATGAGTGATGTTCGTTAATGCGTCTGCTGATTTATAGAAAAATGAATGTTTTAAACTATAAATAAATTATAAAAAATGATTATATTACTCTAAAGAAGCGGCTTTGCGGGCTGTGCTGCATTGACACATTTTGTCTATCTCAATAATATTATTTTATAGGAATTCTTGGCAAAGCAGCCGAAAGACTGTGACGCAAAACTATTAGGGCCTTTAACATGGTAGCCAGTTGTTTGGAATTAGCACTGTCAGGAATGACGGTGCTTTTTGTTGTTTATATACTCTAATGGATATATGGAGGCTTGTGTATATGACAAATGACGACTATCAAGAATTAATAACAAGATTGTCTGAAGCAAATCAATGTTTGGTGAATCATCCGTTTGATGAGGCTATTGGAGACCTTGAAAGTAAAATAACGACAGATTTATATAGGATTGCTGTTATTGGAGATTTTTCGACAGGGAAAAGCACGTTTATAAATGCTTTAATTGGTGAGGAACTATTATATTCGGCTAATATTGAGGCTACAGGGGTGGTAACAACTCTACGATATGGCGAAAAACCAATGGCGCGTGTTGTAAGAAAAAAAGAAAAGGGGCAAAGTGATGAAATTGTAGAAGAAATAGATTTGTCCAATGGTGACGGAAGAGCAAGACTGAGTGAAAAATTGGATATAAGAAATACCAAGAAAAGTGAGCAGATAGATATTTTCTACCCACTCCAGGGTATAAATAGAGACATAGTGTTTTATGATACACCGGGGATTGAAAACCTAAGTAAGAAACAGCTCATAATGACAAAGAATATTATAGGGGAAACAAATGCAGTTATTTTTCTCATAACAAAAAAAGGTTTTACCGATACTGCAATGAAGGTGATTACTGGGAAACACGATGTAATTGGAAGAATTACTACAAAAGATATCATAGTCGTGATGACTCATATAGGAGAGATTTACGATGAAAGAAAGACAGAATACCCAGAAAGAAAAATAGCGGGTGTCGTTGAAAATGCCCAAAGAGAATTATCTAATAATGGCTTGAATGGGATCATGATTAAACCTTTGGACAGTAGAGATTATTTATGGGGAACAAACCTACAATGTTATGAAAAAGAAGCACAGACAAGAGACTGTTCTACTAAGGGACCACTTTTACCGCAAGAAGAGTATATTAAGCGCTCACGATTTGAAGAGTTTAAAGAATTTCTTTTTGGTTTTTTAGACAAAGACAATCTCAAGAAAAGTAGAGAAAATGACATTTGTAATTCTATTTATCTTCTAGCTGAAGCGATAGAGACTGAATTGAAAAAGCAACATGACACTGAGGCGCGCGATATAGCATCAAATCTGGAACGAATTGATAAACAGATTGAACAGGCTTGTGAAAACCAACGAAAGTTTTATAATCGCTTGATATTGCAATTAAAAAAACATATGGGAAACTTCCTGGATAGTGTAGAAAAAGATGTCGAAGAAGAAAAAAAGCAGAACGCAGGAGTGTTAGCTTTAATAAATGAAACGTTTAATAGCATAGACGATATAAACGAGAATAATGTAAGAAAATGCATTGATGCTACGGTGTCTTCATGCGAAAGACTTGCGAAGAAGATGGAAAAAGAAACAAATGTACATTTAATGGCTACAAATAGGAATTTTATAAATGAACGTTTTAGTAGTGAATTTCAAAAGATATTTGACAAAGAGATAGCAGTAGACTTTAAGGAGATAAATTGTGATTTTAGCATTATCCTTGAACCAGCTACATTTGATGCAGAGGCCTTGATAAGTGATTTGGGTATCAGAGAGTTGAGAGAAGAAAAAGAATGTTTGATGGTTGCACTACAACAGGCAAAGCAACAGTTGGATTCATTAGAAGACAAAAGGGATAAGAGCCAAATAGAGTGTCGGGCAAAAGAAGAAAATGTTGAGTCTTGGTATGAAAAAGAAATAAAAGCATTAGGGAAAAGACCAAAAGCAACACAGAAATACCGTAATGTAACAAAAACAGAAGGTTTTCTCATTTTTAAAAAGACATGGACAGATAAAGTACCAGACGGATTAGATTATTCAAAGAGAAATGCGTGGGACGAAAAAATGAAAGCCTTGCTGGAAGAATTTAATAAAAGAAATGTGGAAGTATTAGAAATCATGGACACATTTGAAATTCTGGAAATCGAGTGTACTAAACTGAAGAATACAATTCTTTTTACTGAAAAAAAGGTATCAAGTATAGATGCTAAGATAAACAAAATTGAGGCTCTTCTTGATGAAGAACGACAGAAAAATGCTGATTATTTTGTCTCTGAAAAAAAGGAAGAGGTAGCTGCGAAATGTGATGAGATACGAGATGAATTATCAGATCAGATTATTGAAAAAATAAGGTTATATATTAATGATTGTGGAAAGGCAATGAGTAGTCAAATCAAAGAAGAATCTGGTAGGCAAATTATAAAGTATCAAGGAGAACTAGAAGAACTTAATAAAAGCATTAGTAGCACAATATCTGTATCAATAGATGTATTGGACAAATTGTTAGGTGAGATTACTAGCATAAAGGAGGTAAGCAGAAATGAATCTAGGATTTGACGAGTATAACGAAAAGAAGAAAACCGTAATAAATCTCTTGTCAAAGTGTGAAGATGTTGTAAAAAATGAAAAAATCAGGCATTTGATAGACGAAAAAAGAGAAAAAATTAAAAATGAACGATTTGTAGTATCTGTATTTGGACATTTTAGCAATGGAAAGAGTTTCTTTTTAAATGACTTAATGGGTTTTGATCATGAAGTTTTAACAGAAGATGATAGCCCTAGTACGGCGACTATAACAAGGCTTAGATATGCTGACAGTAAGTCAAATAATTGCAATAAAGCAGATATTCACTATAGGGATGGCTCAACGAAATCCGTTGATATTAATAATCTTAGGGAATTTGTTGCAAGAAATGATGAGCACTCAGTGGAACGAGAAATAGAGGAAGTCATACTATATCTAGATTCTCCTTTTTTAATGCATGGCGTTGAAATAGTAGATACGCCTGGATTTAACTCAACATATCAGATTCATACAGAAATTGCAATGCAGCAGGTTGAGGAATCTGATGCATCTATCTTCTTGTTTTCTGCTGAACAACCAGGCAATGGCGAAGAGTTAACGTTTTTAAAAAGGGTTGCGAAGTATATGGACAGGATCTTTTTTGTCCTGAATAAGGTAGATAAATCCGTTGATAATGGAAGTAGCGAGAAAACTTCTATTATCTCAAAAATGAGTCAACAGGGCATTCTTTACGAAGGAAAAGAAATGTATATGCTTTCTGCTCTTAATGCGCGAATAGGGTTAAAAAATCAAGACAGTGACGTGTTGAATCGATCAGGTTTACCAAAATTTGAGGATGCACTGACATGTTACTTGACAGGACCTGAATTTGTTAAGGATAGATTGCTTGCGCCATTAAAGTCCGTCTATGCGTTATTAGAGAACGAGAAAGTCGAAATTGATAATCAAATTTCTTCTCATGATAAAGATAGAAGTGAGTTGAATAGCATGATTCAGGAAAAGAAAAAAGCAGTTCAGGAACAGGAAACAGAATTAAATGCTAAAAAGAAGAGCCTTTCATCTTCTGTCAAAACTGAGATTTCTAAGGCGAAAGCAGAAATAAAAACTGCTATAAATAAAGTTAAAGAGGAACAGGATGGTAAGCTTGCTCAGATTGGGTCAAAATTCGATATTAGAACGACGGATTTTAAAAATGATTTCAATTACGACACATATGTAAAAATTTCAAATGAATGGGAAAGTATAGCGGATAGTTTTGAAGATGCGTTAATCGAACTGGTTGATAATTCGGTTGATAATAAAGATGATTTTCATAGCATTTCTGGTGATATTTCAGCAGCGGTTCGAGCACATCTTATACTTGAAGAAATAAGTATCGATTCTCCCGAATTTGACTTTTCAGCTCTTTCTGAAATTGATGATAAGATAAAAAAAGCAAAAGAGGAATATGATAGGTGTTATATCAAAGTAAGTAATCTATATTCAGTAAAGGAAGAAAAAGAGAATTCACTTAATGAGATAACCAAATTAGAGAAAAAAATGGAACAGTTACGAAATGATAAAGCTAGAAAAATAGAGATGCTTTCTTTGGTTAGAATCGAATATGGAACTGAAGTACAAAGATATGATGAGTATGTACGGCGAAGTAAAATTGGGCAGTTTTTCCTTGGAGATAAAAGAGTTGAAAGGGAGAAAAAAGTAAATTATACGGACAGAAGGGCCTACGATGATGCTCAAATTGAAATAAGCAATTTAAAAAGAGAACTGGAAACTGCTGTAAATGACAGTGAAGAAAAAATAAAAACAATAAAGCAGAGCTTAGATGCTGCTAGATTTAGGCAGATAGATCGAGAAATAAAACATGCTGAGGTTGATGAACAAGCATCATTAGACGAGTTCTTTAGTCAGAAAGAAGAACAACGAAATGAAAAGCGCGCTATGGAGCATAACATAATAACGAGTGAAATCAAGAAGTACACTCATGAATTAAACGAAGCTCTAGATAATATGCGCATTCGGATCTGCTCTTTCTTAGATAATAGCCAAAAGAATTTTGTGTCTATTCTTTTTGTGTGCTTTGATAAAGAAATGAAGTCCATTGAAATTGAGAAGGAAAACATCAATAAAATAGTAAGTATAAACGAGATGTCCCCAGAAGAATTGGATGCTGCTATTCTTGAAATGAACAAAGAAAGCAAAGCCATCACAAAATGCTTAAATGAAATCGAAAAAGAGAAAGAGAGATTTTGATTATGAAAGTTGATGAGCTGGCAAAATACAACATAAATACAGAAGAGATCCTTGATATCATAGAAAGGTATAAAAGTAATAACATAAATATTATAGTTACGGGTGAATTCAGTTCTGGCAAATCAACATTTATTAATTGTGTAATTAACAGGAGAGATTATTTGCCTTCCGGGCAGACTGAATGCACCCCTGTTTTGATTGATATTTATGAAGGTGAAGAGAATAAAATCATTGTTACAGATAGTTGTGGTACCAGTTACGACGTGGATAACAACTCGGAAAATATTTTTAAGTATGCAAAATATGATTCCGATTGTGATAGCAATATAATATCCATCTCAATACCGCTAGTTAATTCTGGGTTGCCTGAAAGGGTACATTTAATCGATACTCCAGGAACTAACACTTCAATAGAGCACCACGAGGAGCTTACTAATTACATCATTAAAAAGGCAGATGCTGTTTTGTATTTATTCAATAAAACGATTTCTAATTCTGACATTGCCTCAATTAAAAATATAATGCAATACACTTCAGATATTATTTTTGTTATGACCCATTCGGATGAAAAAGATAACAAGACGGGTGAACAATATACTAGAGAAAGAATAGATGATTTACTAAAAGAAGCTCGAAAAGAAATATCAAAGGGTTTAAATCTTGATATCGATAATATAGTAATCTGTAATATTGGGGCAATTGACGGGCTTGATAATCGAGATGAAATAAATGAAGTAATCGGTTTAATAGACGCTTATGTCCAATCTCAGTCACAAGAACGTCGGAAAAGGGTAGCACGTCATGGAATAGAGCAGAAGATAAAAGATGCCTTGGATGAGTATGCTCTAAAAATTGATATATTAAGAAAAAAACTTGATCTTGATGACGAAGAAATAAGAAAAAAGAGGCAGGAATACGAAAGTGCTCATGACAAATGTAATAAAGATCATGAGGATAGAATGGAGTACCTTGACCAACAGATCGAGCGGCATGAGGAGTTGTGTATTAGTAAATTATCAAGAATGTTGGCTGAAGAAGAGAATATTCTTATTCAGTTGTTTGATGTGGAAGGTATAGATAACAAGACTATAGAAGAAAAAGTTAGGTGTTCTAATGGCAACATTAGTAAGGAAGTAAGAAAAACTATTGAAGACTCAATAAAAACTATTGCTGGCGAAACTTACACTTCAATTAATAAAAGTCTAGAAGAAATTGGGGAACCTTTTGATATATCAGATTCGTTTTGCATTGATGAACCGGATATTGAGGAGTTTGATAACAGTATTATAGTGTCAAAATTAGCCGATGTAGAAAGGCAGATTGATGCGAATATTATTGAACTTAGAAAAATAAAGGAAACCAGTAGTGAGCATGAGAAAGTTGAAATAGACAAACAAATACAACCATGTGTTGTTCAAAAAGATGAAGTTATGGGGCAATTGCTTCAGTTGGGAACATATAAGCCAGAATACGCATTGACAGAAATTGAAGGTGGAAGAAATGCCGGTAGAATAACTGGAAGAATAATAGGTGAGATTGCAGATATGGCGCTATTGCTATGGAATCCTGCTGGCGCAGCTGCAGGGACAGCAAAAGGAGCGAGTGATGCAGCTAAAGTTGCTTCAAAAGCAACAAAAGCGGTTAGTGCAGCTGATAAAGCAAAAGATGTTGCAACTATGGCTAGGTACATCAAAATGGCTGCAAGTAAAGCATCGAAGACCAAAGAGGAGATAGATAGCAAGAAAAGCAATGCATTAAGAATTGCTGATACATTAAAAAAAGCAGATAGTGGGAGAAGAGAACTAATAGACAGAGTACAAGAATATCCAGGAGAATCTCAAAGTGATGGGATTAAACTATCTGATATGTTAGATTTACTATCCATAGGGCATTGGACTGAGATGGTAGGAGGGGCAATTGGTGAGGCAATAAATCCCACAAGAGTTTCTTATGTTGAGGACTTAGACCATAAAAATGCTTATGACAACGAACGTGGCAATCTTGAAGAAAGCTTGCACGAATTAACGGAAACTATTAATGATTTAAAAAAGAAACAAGTCGCTGTAGATGATTTCGGACAATATCAACGTCTGGAGAAGGAGATAAAAGAGAAAAATAGGGCGTTAGAGGAAAAGAAAAAAGAATTAGAGAAATTCTCTGAAATAGCAGCTAAGAAACATAACGAGGAACAGATCAAAACTAATTGGATTGGTCAGATTAAACAATATGAAAACAATCAAAAAACAAAAGGCGTAGATTTGATACATGCTATATTTACTAAGACTAAAGCTCAGTTAGTTGAAAAGTCTACTATGGATTTATGTGAGAAACTAAGCTATTACGACGAGCAGATAAATAGCTTGGATGATGATTCAATAGATTTGTCATCAGAGATAATTGATTGTGAAAAGACGATTGGTGAGTTAACTGTAAGTATTTCAGAAATTGAAAAATGGCTAGATTAAATTCAGATTATATTAAAAATCTTTTGTTTCAAAAGAATAATTATCCAGAAGTATTTAAAAGCTACGCTAAAGATGATACATGCAGTGATTGTGATATCGTTATAAGTGCAAGGGAATCTAAATACTTTTATGTATATGTGCCTGAAGATGCGGATATTCAAATAATTATAAGTGAACTCTTTTTGGCAAAAATTATTTTTAGTCAGACTGTGAATACATGTGTCATATTGTTTGGATATGAAAATTCTGTAATCCATACAGAAAACGGGATTTCTACAGTAGAAATTAATCACCCGTGGCTATCTAGAAATCAACAAATTGTAGTTAGCAAGGTGTTATATGAGCCATGCTTAAAAAAGTGCTGTGATTTTTGCACATATAAGCGTTCACAACTTAAGCAATTAGAAAGGATTAAAATTCAAAATTATATTGGGCTTGATAGTGATATTCATGACGTAACGGATCGAGATGATCTTTTAAATTACCTAATGCAAGCGAAGGCTTTATATAAGCTAGATATAAAATGCAATGGTAAAGTACATAAAGGGCATTTAAAAGACATAGTTTGTTCTGATGATGCAATACTAATGACAATTGATACTATCAAAGAGGCAATTTCAAATAAAAAAGTTCAAGAGGATGAAATTATTAGCAAGTGCTATAAAGTTTTAAAAGAGTATTTTCTAGGAAAAAGTGTTGAACTTATAGGGAGATATCTAGAAATAGGCGACTTCTTCCACAATTATTCTGTGGTAGAAAAGAGCTTTGATTATGTGGATGCTTTCGAAAGTGAATTAAAGGATTTTTTGATGAAGAAAACGCGAAAAACTATCCACGAACTTAGAACTAATTGCGAAAAATATACGACATTATATAATTCCCTTTCGGATGATGATAATATTCGAGGATTAGGCCGGTTCATGGAAAACCAATTAGATAAGTTAAGATCTGTTTTGGAGGAATGCTCATGAAAGTAAAGCAGATATGTTATTCATGCATCTTTAGTTTGATAGGGGGTGCGGTAATTCAATATGAACTGCAGCTGGCACTGATACACTTTATTCTATTATCATTGGGGATGTGGATTATATGTATAATTGCACAATGGTATGATACAAAGATAGAAAAAGCAACGACAAAAGAGTTGGAGGAGAAAAAACAAAACAAGATAGATCAGTTTGAGAATTGTATAACTAATTGTCTGGAAGAGCTTAAGATTGACATCAAAAATATAGCGTCTGGTATTGAACAACAGAGCACGGAAGTGCAAGTCTTCATATCAGGAATCTCAGCTTCCGTAAAATTGATAGCTTCCAATATATCATCGTTGACTGAGACGCACAACAATAACTGCGTAGTTCTGAATGAAATCAAACTTACTAATATGGAAGTATTATCTGAATTGAAATCAATACAGTCTAATCTAGGTGTTCTTCCAGATATTGCAGCATTATCTAAAGATGATAAAGAAAAACTGGGAGAAATCTCAGAATGCATAGATGGTGCCAGTAAAGAGTTGACTGAATCATTAAGTTTTGTTTCTAATATTTCATCCTATATTGAAATGATGCAGCCAGTTATAACTTCAATAAAAGACACTATCGATGATAATAAAAATGCATTAGAGGATGTATGTTCTTCAACCCGTGAGACGAAAAACATACTAGAAGAGTTTGGCCCAAAGGTTGATGGCCTTGCTTTAAGAGAAGAAGATGTAGTAGACAAATATGATGAATTGCTAAGAATCATTAATGATGAAATTGTTGTGAAAACCGTTAGTGATTCAAAGAACATGCTTAAAATCTTGAAGGACTGTTATAACTATTTAGATTTCCAAAAAAGGAGTTTGAAAAAATGAGACATTTTAATACAGACACATTTATATCTGATAATTCAAATTGTCAGTTATATGTAGATGAAATAAATAGTATTTGTTTGAAATGTTATAATTCGGCTAAAAAGGAGATGGATAAGCAAAATAGAAAAGAGGATTTGGAATTAGAGAAAGAACATTGCATTTGGGACGAGATTTGCTTACTACTAAATACTGCAACCATATCAAATCTTATATATAATGAGCAGTATTGTGAAAAAATGAAAAAAGTATTTGACAATGATTTTCCTATTGGTAGATGTAGACCACAGCTCTTGCAATTAAAAAGAAATATAAAATCAATCAGCGAACAGTATGAAAGGGAGTATGTGTGGTTCCTGAAAAAAGCCAGAGAACAATTAGAGGATGGACTAGAGGAAATTGATGAAAGTATACGAGAAGAAATACAAATGATATTTGATAAAAAAATATGCTCTATGCATTTCTTTAATGAATTATATAATTCTGGAAAGATAAACTAGCGTTTTAGGGATGAGAGGAAGCTTAGTATGGATAAAGAATCTAAAAATCTAAGAACTCTTGATATGTACGTTCGTTTATGTGAGGGAAAAGTCCTAAACAAACATGAAGAAGCCCTCCGATTTGGAGTTGATGAGCGTTCTATTCAGCGCGATTTAAATGGAATCCGAGAATATCTTGCTGATCATGCTGGTGAGTCAAAAGGCGTACGCGAAATTGTTTACGACCGCTCTAAAGAAGGTTTTGTCATGACTGGTTCTGATGGATCTCTTATGTCAAACGACGAGATACTTGCGGTGAGTAAGATTCTTCTTGAAAGCAGGGCTTTTACCAAAAAGGAAATCAGCGTCATCCTAGATAAGCTTATATCGGGGTGTGTACCACAAAAGAACATAAAGCTCGTTTCTGATCTTGTTTCCAATGAAAAATATCATTATGTAGAGTTGCATCATAAATCTACTGTCAAAGATAAGCTATGGGCACTTGGAGAAGAAATAAAGCAGACCAATCTTCTCGAAATAACCTATGCAAAGCAGATTGCATCAAAAGAAGTTGTTACTCGTGTCATTCAACCACTTGCCATCATTTTTTCTGAGTATTATTTCTATCTTAATGCTTTTATTGTAGAGAAAAATGATGATGGAGAGTATATAAAGAAGTATGATTATCCCGCTATTTTTCGCATTGATAGAATAAAAAACTACCGTGAGATAGGAGAGAAGTTTGCTATCATCTATTCCAATCGATTTGAAGAGGGTGAGTTTAGAAAAAAAGTTCAGTTCATGTTTCCAGGCAAGCTGATGCGTCTTCAGTTTAAGTATACTGGACGAAGTCTAGAAGCAATACTGGATAGATTGCCAACAGCGAAGGTTGTTTCTGAAGATGGGGAATCGAGTTTAATAGAGGCGGAAGTATATGGCAAAGGTATTATTATGTGGCTTTTGAGCCAGGGACGTTCTATAGAGATTGTTCGCCCTAAAGAGATGAGAGAGGAATTTAAACAAATATTGGAAGATATGCTTTCAATGTATAATTAATCGTATTTTTTCGTTTTTTCTTCGTCCTCCGACAGTAATGGCCCAATAATCTCTGTTAATCCCGGAAGGTACTCCATGTAAGTATTGTGTGCAGAATTATAATATGTAAAAGCCCGGATATTTACATCATGTGTAAGTTCCGCCAAGGCTACGCCAAGACCAGATGTATGATATAGTTCTTTGTAATAACTAATTGGAAATAGCCTGTAATAATCATTGTTATCCAATAGTTCTTTTGCCAACATAGATTCAAAAGAATCGTTGCTCTCGCGCATAAACAGATTTATTTTAGAATAAGCTTGAAGAAGCTTTGATATTGCAAGATAATCATCCATACCGTCTGTATAAAGCTCGATTGCTTCATCTATATGCTGCATGTAATAATTCAAAGTAAAAGAAACAATTGAAGTCTCTGATTCTGAATCAAACAGATCAGAGGCTTTTTTGTATGCCTGATTTATGATCTCCGAAGAATTTGTCTCGCTGGCATAGTCATTCCGGGAGAAAGTATACTCTGAAGCAAGTTTTTCGCTCAGAGTATTACTTATTTTTTGTGTTATTAGGCTGTTGTTTTTCATATCTGTATTATATTTTTTCACCTGGACATTATACGTCTTGGGCTGATGCTATATTTGCCTTACCACTAAAACAACAGAAGCTAATAATTGTGGGAAGGAGTACTATAGATGGTTCTGAGCAACATTCCAATAAAAGTCATGAATAATGAAATAATGTGGGACACCTTACAAAGTAATAAAGGTTGGAAATTAGAGCAAAACATTATAACAGGTCATGCGCGGATATTAAATCCAGAGGATATCAGGCTTGCTTGGGGTAGTGTTCAGGATATGACGGAAGCCTTTGATCGATTTGTAAAGCCATGGAAGGGATGTAAAAAGGGTGACATCATTGCAGTTCAAAGAATTGGCGGTGTTTACTCACATTATGCCGTGTACATAGGATATGGTAAGGTTATTCATTACGGAATGGATACTACAGCGGATGATAAAAACAGATGGATATGTACCATTCATAAGGCTGACTTTTCAGAATTCCTCGGAACAGATACCTGTTATGAAGTTTTGAGTTTTCCGGAAGATGGCTCCGATCCTATACATAAAAGCATAAATCTCTTTTCACAAAATGGAACCCTTAGCTTCCGCAGTACCTTTCGAATTTTTCCAGAGCTCAAGGCGATGCTAAGGCATCTGAAAGGATATCATCTGTATTCTGCAAAAGAGACTGTGGACCGTGCCTATACTCGACTTGGCGAGGATGAATACAGCCTGGCATTCAACAATTGCGAACACTTTGCGTTGTGGTGTAAGACAGGACTACGCGAGTCATCGCAGGTAGATGATTTTTGGAAAAGGTTTTGGGTAGGACGAAGCATTTTAGTATAAAAGGAGGTCAATTGATAATGGAAGAAAACGTTACAATGAATGCAACTGAAAACGTGGAGGCACCTAAGAAGAGCATCTATTCTCTGATAGAGGAAGACATCCTTGCGCGAGATTTGGATGAAAAGACTAAAGAGAAGAAGCTCAAGAAGCTAGAGAAACTCAAAAAACAACAAGTAAACATTATGCTCGTAGGCGCGACAGGAAGCGGCAAAAGCTCAACAGTAAATGCGCTGTTTGACATGAACCTCGCTAAGGTGGGCGAAGGAGCAGATCCTGAGACCACAGAAATTTCTCAGTACCAGTTTGAGAACCTGACGGTTTGGGATACTCCCGGTCTTGGAGATGGTGTCGAGAGAGATCAAGAGATTGCTGATGACATCCTTTTGAAGCTACAGGAAAAGGATGAAGACGGCAAGCAAGTGATTGATATGGCGGTTGTTGTCATGGATGCTTCTACCAAGGATTTTGGAAGCTATTATACATTACTTAATGATGTACTGATCCCTGAGTTTGGTGACGACGCAAATAAGAGAATAATAATTGCATTGAATCAGGCTGACATTGCAATGAAAGGAACGCACTGGAATGAAGAGATGAATGAGCCTGATGAAGTACTATCTGCCTTCCTCAAGAAGAAGGCAGTTTCTGTAAGAGCAAGGATTAAAGAGAACACGGGACTTGATGTTAAGCCTGTCTGCTATTGTGCAGGTTTCTTTGAGAATGGTAGTCAGAGAAAGCCCTATAACCTCGCAAAACTTCTCTACTTCATTGTGAAGGCTGCGCCAAAAGCTAAAAGACTCAACATTGCAGCTAATGTTAATGCAGACGAAGGCAACTGGGAGTTCAACGAGAACTATGAATATACCAGTAGGCTTAAACGCGATTTTGGTGAGATTATCCTTTCCTGCATTGACGAAGGAATCGAGAATGGAGTTGAGCTTGGAGAGGAACTTCTTGGAATTCCTGGCATTATCATAGGTGGAATTGTCGGTGCTGCAACTGGTGGTGTAAGAGGTGTGTTTGAGGCAGTATTCTAAAGAAATAGGAGTGGCGCTTCTATGGGGAATAAGAGTAGTACTGAAATTCCTATAGAAGCGACTACATCGGAAGTAAGCCCAGGCCAAGTAGTTTTTAGAGGTTCGATAATTATTTTATACGATGTATTTTGATATGCTTTTGAGGAGTAAAAACATGCCAAAGTCAACAGAAAAAGCCGCGAGACTATTATGTATAAACGAGTATCTGAGAAGCGGGAAACAAATAAATCTTCAATCACTCGCGATTGAATTCAGGGTTAGCAAACGAACTATACAGCGAGATTTGGATGATATTAAAGCTTTCTATGCAAACCAAATTGTTCGAGATGAATCTTACAAAAGTATCTATTTTGACAATAAAACTAATACATATAGGCTTAAATGAGCGTTTTGTGGCATGAGGAAAAGAGTATGTTAGATGTACTATCAAGAGAAAATACCTGGATCGCTCCAAAATTGAGTGAACAAGATATCCTGAAAGCCACTGTAGAAGCAAGAAAAATCAATGATAGGGTAGCATTGCTCACATTTATAACGATAGATCCTTACATTGACCTGCTTCTTGTTGAGATAATTGATCCAGAAGATAAGATATTTAATGTCTCCAGATTTACATTTCATGAAGGATTATCTTGGAGTACAGAAGAAGAGGAGCAGTTTGAGAGAAAATGTCTAAAAAGTGAGTATCCACTGCGCTTTTGTTCTGCTGATTTTGATCATATCTACAAGTACTATTCAGAATTGCATCCGCAATGGCACTTAAAAAGATATTACACTCATGAAATGCGTCTTTTAGATCATATCCACCACTGCATGACTCAGAACACAATCAAAGAGCTTCTGTATAAGTCCGGTGTTGATGAGCTGGCTGTGAGGGCTCCTGAAGCACATGAAATCAATCTTCTGGCGACCAATCCATCAGAGATCTATGATCATGTTCCCATGCGAGTCATCAGAGCAGTGAATACTGAGTACGGCGCCGAGTTACTGGCAAACAAAGAATACCAGGAATATCTAAGACAGTTGAACAGCCAGTATCCTGATATCTTCAAAGATCCTTTAAACGATGCCCAATGCGAGTATCTTTTGCGACTGAAAAAGGGAAATCTGACCAATCCAGAGATATATAGGCTATTCTTGTCGAAAAAGCCAAAGCTGACCAACATCTGGATCCATGCACAGTTTTTAAGATTTATGTATTCTGAGACAGCGCAGAAAACGCTTAATGAAAGAGCTAAAGCGCTTGTGAAGGTTGATCCATTCTATGCAACATATTTGCCCAAGTTAGATTCTTCTAAGATTTCAGAACTTCTTCATTATCTGACAACTTACAGGAAAGACCTTGATAAGGATATTCGAAGATCCAATAGAAAAAGAGATTACAACTGGCAGGAGCGCTATGATGGCTATGTTATCAGATATCCTCAGACAATAAACGATTTTTGCAAAGAATCTATATACATGAGTAATTGCCTAATGACCTATTTGGAGGCTTATATCGAAAATGATACAACCATTATGTTCTTGAGAAGAGAAGATAGCATATATGAGCCCTTCATTACGCTAGAAATCTATGATCAAGAGCTTACTCAAGCCTATCACAGATTTAATACTGAGTGCTCAGAAGAAGAGTGGAAGTGGATAAGAGAGTTCAGCTTAAGGCATGATATAACCTGTAGTCAATAATTCCAGTGAAATTTGCATCTTGTTATTTCCGTGAATAGATGTGTATGTTTAGTTATGATAATAATACATGATTTATGATCCGTATTATTGACTTAAATGGAGGCTAATATGGTTTCACCAAGAGATGCTGCAAAAAGGGTATTAGCGTACACGGGATATGAAGAAGTCTTCTGTGTGAAAGATTACGACTTTATTCACTATGTTGTGGAGGCAACGCCTAAAAAAGGACAATTACCCAAATGTGCTCAAGCGACATTTGGAGTTAATAAATTTACAGGACAAGTGACGGCTTTCCATCTAAGGCCATTTGGAACACTAGAAAAGTATCAAAGAGCAAAGGTGCTGAAGTAAATATCTCCTTAGCATAGCGAAGTAACGTAAAAAGCCAATAAATGTAGAAATAATCTGCATTTGTTGGCTTTTTTATATTCGCGAAAAAAACATGCTCTAATGTGAAAGGAGGTATACACTGCAAATGGATTCTGAAATATAGCAGTGTAAATTTCACATGAGAAATTCAAGGCAAACAACAACTGATATCTTCAAAAAGGACTCGATAAAATTGAATAGTGAGGAGGTGATAGATATTAACAGTAATCCGGAACGATACAGTGGAATATATAAAGAACTGGCAGAGCTTTTGGGTGATGCTGCAACCCTAAAGGTGTGGAAACGCTTTTCTGGGCTGAATATATCGTTCCCTCAGAAGCTTTATTCTAAAGAGTTTAGGAAAGACTTTATTAAAGAAAATATGGCGCAAATGAAGCCTTCTGAAATAGCAAAAGCGTTGGGGCTTTCAGAGAGAAGAATCAGGCAAATAATTACAGAAATCAGACAAAATGATGAAGGTAGTTAGTCATTGGAGTTGGTATGATTTAGGGACTGCTTATAACAATAACCTCGCCAATAACGGGATATCGAACTTTGGATATCACAATTATGATATAATTGATATGGATGTATATCTGCTATACGGAGGCTTTTATGAATAAAGGAAATGTGCTTGTAATAGGCAATTCTGGCGTGGGAAAATCCACCTTGATAAACGCTGTTTTAGGAGATGATGCTGAAAAAAAGGCTGTCACTGGCAGAGGCATAAAAGGAACAACGCTTAAACTTGAGATATACGAGAATGAGGGAATATCATTTCGATTAATAGATACTATAGGATTTGAGCCGGGAGTCTTGAAAGAATTCAAAGCAGTTAATGCAGTCAGGAACTGGTCAAGAGAATCTACAAAGGAAGGTAAAGAGGATAGCCAAATAAACGTAATTTGGTTTTGTGTTGATGGGACTGCAGCCAAACTCTTTCCCAAAACGATTGATTCCCTGATGAATGCTACCAGCTTGTGGAAAAACGTTCCAATAATTGTAGTAATTACAAAATCATATTCGGAACCAGAACGAGAAGTAAACATAAAAATGGTTCGCGAAGCATTCGCTGCTCGAAAGAAATATAGTCATAGACTAAATGACATCATTCCAGTTGTAGCTGAGCCTTATACCATTCGAGAAGGTATCTATGCCCCACCTGAAGGAATAACGGAATTGATTGAGCTTACAAATGCATTGCTTCCGGAGGGATTCAAAGCGGCTTCGCAAGATGTCAGAAACTATAATGTTATCCGTAAAAGAGCTCTTTCACAAGCAGTTGTAAGTGTGGCGACAATGGCAGGTATTGCTGTCGGAGGTGCACCTCTTCCATTTGCTGACGCCATGATTCTTACCCCTACAGAGACCTTGGAACTTGAGTCGATTTCAAAAATATGGGGAATTAAGAAGAACGAGCAATCAAATGCCTTGTTGACAAAAATGGTTGAAGTAGGAACTGTAGGGGCTGCTGGAAAGCTACTTGCTAGTGGAGTAAAAGCAATCCCAGGACTAAGAGTGGGTGCTGCAGTGGTAAATGCAGCTATCGCAGGAAGTATAGTATTTGTGCTAGGAGAAGGGGCGGCGTATATATTTGAACAGATATATATGGGCAACAAGTCATTGGGAGACTTAGAATGGGCAAAGGAAATACTTGAAGATCGTCTAAATAAGTCTTTTATGGAGAAGATGGCAAAGGCATTGAGCAATTTACCGGAAAATGCCGATAAGCAAACAATATTGGCATCAATTCTTAAGGTGTTTGCAAAAAAGAAATAATTGGTTGAAACGTTATACCATCACTTTATAGGAGGCATGATGATAACTACGAATCTATTGCAGCCTACTGAGACTCGGAAAATTACAGATCAGAAAGGCATTTTTTCTATCATTGAGTATGAGCGGGATTTATCTATTGAACCGAATTATGCTGAGGTGGCATATTACGCCTCAAAAATGGATGTTCGAAAGAGACAACTAGCCGCTTCATTAAATGACGAAGTAGGAGTTATAACCCAAAGAGGGACCATGCAGCTCATGCTAGGTGATTTATCTGCAAAGACAGATGTAAGCGGCATAGGCGATTATGTAAAAAAACTAGTAGGCAGCAAAGTCACCGGTGAAACGGCAGTTAAGCCATTATACATAGGGGAGGGAGTGTTGGTGTTAGAACCAACGTTTCGCCATATCATTTTAGAAGATCTTGCTGATTGGGATAACAGCATTATGATTGAGGATGGTATGTTTTTGGCATGTGAAAGTAGTGCAACATTGCATGTTTCCTCTCGGACCAATGTTTCGTCTGCGGTATTGGGTGGGGAGGGTCTATTTAATACAAGTATTAAGGGTGAAGGCATCATTGCCTTAGAATCTCCCGTTCCACGCAGTGAATTGATTGAAGTATGTCTTGAAAATGATGTTCTGAAAATTGATGGTAATATGGCGATAGCATGGACTTCAGAACTGGATTTTACTGTGGAGAGGACAACTCCTACATTAGTAGGTTCTGTAGCTGCTGGAGAAGGTTTTGTAAATGTATATAGAGGTACTGGAACTGTACTAATTGCTCCGGTGTTTAATAATGTTGGAATATCAATTCCCAAAAAAGGGAAATGATGGAAAGGGGAAAAATGTTTAATTGGCATTCAGCGACTGAAAGAGGTATCAATACTTTTATTATTATTGCAGCTTTGGGAGTTTTACTTGTTTTAATAGTGTTTTATTTCCTTTTGAAAAGACTCCAAAAAGAATCATTAGATATATATAAAGAAACTGCAAAAGAAGCAGGGTTAGAGATTGAAAACGGGGGGTACTATGAAGAAACACGCAGAAAGCTCGATTACAAAAAGATGGATTCTGCCCGTGAAAAGTATAATAAGCTGAGTTCTAGATATTTTGCTGTTATTCAACTCATTTCTATCTTTCCACTATTAGGCCTCTTGGGGACGATTTGGGGCCTTATTCCGGGTTTGCAATCAGCTTCAGAGAATATGATTGAAGAATTAAGCAATAATCTTTCTACAGCATTAACATCGACTTTGTTTGGCTTGATTGCTTCGATTGGTCTTAAGTTTTTTTCTGTTTTTCCTACCGCTATAACTAATATGATCGAGGGAAATCTGGAGGAGAATGATCGGAAGCTAGATTATGTCATGGGATTTAGACAAATAAGAGAAAAACAAGAATAAAAAGCAATAAATTTGGTGGTGGATACATGAAGAAAAAGAATCGAGAAAACAAAATCATAGATATAGATCTGACTTCAATGCTAGATGTTATCTTTATTGTTCTGATGGTTGTAATGTGCCAACAAGTGTTGGGACTATCAAAGGCAAGTCAGGACGCAAAAGATTTAGAAAACATGGTGAAAGTATACCAGGTTCGCGAAGAAGCAGAAGAGGGAAATTTTGTGGCATATACCTCGCTAAGGGTAGATTTTGAAGATGCCAATCCGAAGATTCGCCATATCAGATTACTTTATGGTAACAATCCTGCAATAGAGGAGATTGTAATAACACCTGAAACGGAAGATGATGCCTATGAACAATTTGTATCATCAACTGAGACTTTTCTAAATGACAACAAAACCATTCCGGTAATGCTAGTTATAAGTGAAGATGGGATTCTGTATAGGGATCATGAAAGAATGGAAAAAGAGATAAAAAAACTACAGGAAACACATTCTAACTTGTACTATATCCAGAAGGAGTAGTTATGAGCACTAATTTTTCAGTCGGAATCCTTGTATTACTGCTATTTGTATTATTGTTGGCATATTTTTGTAGAGGCATTATCAAGAAATATTGGGGACGCGGTGTTCTTATTCTGATAATAATAGTTGTAGTTGTTTTAATCCTTGTTTTTTCGAGAAACCTACTTACTCAAAATGCTATAAATCCATTTGACGATATGAACCTTCCATTTGTTGTGGCAGATAGTAAGCGTGACAATACTACACAAAACGAGGAAAAGACTTTCATTATCCGGGTCACTAATAAGTCAATTATAGTGAATGACAATTCTTACGATAGTTTTGAATCTGCTAAGAATATGATTTTCGAAACCTCGCTTAAGTTCGATATGGTTACGGTCACAGACGAGTATGCCACAAAAAAAGACTATTCAGCCGTTTTAGATTATCTTTCAGAAATCGGTTATAAAGATAATCAAATTGTAAAGAGGCAAGAGTAATAATGAGAAAAAAAGGAAAGCATGTTTTGTTTATCACCATACTTTTGGTGGCCCAATTATTACTAATCGGAGCAAAACTTTTGGATGTTGAGTTGAGAAATGTGGATGAAACAGAAAAGTTTGGGCCGCTAGTTGATATGAATAAAATTGTAGATGGTAATTCTGTTAAGCTAACCCCTGTCAACATTGATGAGATTATTACCCCTAGTGATGAACCTGAACCGGACACACCTGAAGATCCCGCACCTAATCCCGCAACACCTAAAGAGCCTGAAAAGACTCCTACTAATGAAAAAAAGGAAATAAGGATTACTGTGTCTGGTGATGATATATACATATATAGTATCAAGTGTACAACTAGCTTCGAGAGCAGCTTTGAAAGAATTTATACTCCGAACGCAGCAATAGAGCTAGTTGATGATTATGCAAATTATATGTCATTTGTAGAGGTGCAGACATATCTTGATGATAATGGAATTACCTATAGCATCGAACATACGAAATGAGGCTTTTTATGAGGCTTAGAAAAGTATTGGTTTCAATAATTTTGATGAGCGTGTTGTTGCTTGTCATAGGCGCTGGTTCATCTGGTGGAAACGCAAAACTGGATATGGACGACCATCCAATATATATGCACAGTGATTTAAGCTCTATCCAGAAACAGCTTAACACTAATTATTCCAGCACTTACGATAAATATAATAAAAAACGCATAGTATTCTCAACTACAATTCTTGAAAAGAAAAAGAACAACAAGGAAATAACAGTATCGGGAAATTATAAAATTACAAGCGATGCCAAAAATGAAATAGCGACACTTTCTGTAAACGATAAAGTAGTTGTTTATGGTGTTGCTGATATAGGATCAGAGAAAAAGAAAACAATAGCAATAAAAGCAGATCATTTCGTAAAGACAACTGATGAGTTGGCTGGAGATTATTATATTTACAACGGAAAGTCATATACAAAAAGTAATGATATAAAAACACTTGGCAGCGGCCATGTTTCCTATGAATTTCCAACGTCCGGTAGATTAGTCCAGTGTGATACAGACACCATCTTCAATTCTATTATTAGACAGAATGATGATGGTGCATGCTACCTGACAGGCAATGCAGCCGTTTGCATCTTTTATTTTGATAATGATGTGTTCATTAAAAACCCGGACGACAAGACGCAGACAAGAGGAATAGAGCGAGCTATCATTTCTAATATTTGCCCGGGAGAAAAAGCAAAACTGAGTTGGAAGAATCTTAATCATTATACATATCCAGCAGGGTCAAGTAGAGCTCCTAGTGGATTGGAGTTCGATCATTATACCGCAAATTATAATAATTTTAGAGTAGAATATGCATTTACTAAGGCACCTAGAGGTCTATGCGTTGTAATGTTTGTATACAATAGTGATTCTACGCCAGCGGATGATGTTTTGTTCTTGTTAAATAGCATTACAGTAAAATAAGGCAGAAACTCGCTGTTATCTTTATGTCTAGAGTTGGATTCTTTTTTAGATAATACTTTGGAGGCTTCATATGGATTTTCAGGTGGTAAAAGGCGATATTTCTCAGATAAATGTAGATGCAATTGTCATTTCAGTTACAAGAGATTTAAAGTGTGAAGGTTCTTTATCGAAAAAAATCATTGAAATTGAAAACAAAGATACCAAGAAAAAACTATTGGAAGAAAATGCTCTATATGAACCAGGAACTGTAGTATGCATAGGGGCTGAAAACCTTTCTGCGAAATATATTTTTCTTGCAATCGTTCCAAAATGGATCGACGGATATCATGATGAATATTTATTGCTTGAGAAAGTATATACAAACTCATTATCTTTAGCAGAAAACATGAAGTGTAAAAGCATCGCATTTCCGATCCTTGGAATAGGTAAGCAAAACTTCAATAAAGATGTTGCGTTTGAAAGAGCCAAACTTTCCATAGAAAGATTTTCCTCCAATAAACTCAAGAAGATTATCTTAGTTGATAAGCGAGAAACTGTTATTGCTCACATTCGTGATATGGGGATTCAAATAGATGATAAGTCAGAAGAAAAATATGACAAAAAGTCATTAGAACAGCTATTTGTTGATACGAATTCTTTAAAGGATTTAAATAAGGAAGACCTTGATGAAGTATTTTCAACAATTAAAGAACTTTACAGTATAGCAACAGCTCCACTAAAATACAGAACAGGGTATTCCCCAAAAACAATAGTATTCCAGCGGACAAAAAACGATTATTTAATTGAAAAAACCAAAAAGCATGGATGTAGAATCACAAAAACTTCAAGTAAAGAATCTCCAGTTTATTGTAAAGAAATACTGTTGTATTCATTTTTAAAAAACAAGGTCGCTGAAAAAAGACTCCTATCATCACTTGGCACTAAAGAATACGGACTAGTCCTCTGCGGAGGTGGCGCAAGAGGCGCATATCAGATAGGAGCCTGCAAGGCTTTACAAGAACAAACCGGGATTTGTTTCACTGGAATTGCAGGAACATCTGTCGGAGCCTTAAATTCTTTACTAATTGCACAAGGTGATTACAAGAAGGCAGAAGAAGTCTGGCTGAAAGTGACACAAAATGATTTGACAGACCTGAACAAGTTGCTAAAAGTACTAGTCTCTATTTTGGGAACTCTTGCTCAAGGATTTCCTTATGGACTGCGTGAAAAGGCATATCTTCCTATTCTCATTCTTAGACTCATTTATTCTGGTAGTACTTTATTCGAAAGCAAAGACGAGGCAAACAAGTCACAAGAAACTTTTAGTTTATTTAAAAATAAACTTGGTTCCATAATTTCTAATGCTATCTATAACTGGGAATCTATCGATTCCGACAAAATAGTATATGCGTGCAGTAGTACAGGATTCATTAAGAATCTTAGTCATGCTGTATATTTCCCTCTTGTTGATATGTCACCTGAGGATATTACAGATGCAGTTATGGCATCTGCCGCATATCCAATTGCTTATAGCAAGGTTAATATCAATGGTGAAAAATACAACGATGGTGGAGTGAATAATAATGTCCCCTATAAAGTACTTGTCGATAATGGATTTAAAAATATTATTGTGATTCATCTTTCAAGAAAGGATAAAGATATAAAAGAATACAGTGCGAATTCATATAAATCTGTTAAACTACATCACATTTATCCATCTGACAGCTTAGACGATATATTTAAGATTGATCAGTCCCTTACAGAACGTAGAATGAAAATGGGATATGAAGATATGCGTAATTGGTTAAACAACGTTGGCAATAAGTTTTGAGTTGATCTTTATTTACTCCTCCAATTCCTCGACTCTTTAACCGCTTCCTCCTTATCACTGGCCCGGGCATAGATGTTAGTAGCAGCCATGGATTTATGCCCCATGCGCTGCTGAAGCACCAGGATATTTTTTTCATGCTT
>JAEEGF010025966.1_pt1 | contig 26526 bp, 22 predicted proteins | sample 9134171 | NCBI WGS metagenome assembly JAEEGF01 (sample SAMN16246542, study PRJNA631951) | gut metagenome | biome: gut microbiome; feature: rumen; material: AP-attached | host: Bos | place: Iran: Karaj | collected 2018-10 | reverse complement strand
TACAATGTCCTGACTGTTTTCGTCGTAGTAATCCTCATCGAAAGTCTTATTGAACATCTCAGCAATTTCCTGATTGCTGTAGTTCATTCCCTCAAAAACTTCCTCGTACATACGGGCAACCCTGTCAGGAGTCTCTATAAGACCAGCCCTATCTGGGTCATCCCCAAGGGCAATAATTATATTTCTAATGCTTTCCTTTATTAATTCCTTATTAATTGCCATTTCAAAACCTCTCTATACTCCGCGTTTGTTTGGGTCCCATATAAATTTGTGAAGCTGAAGCTGTAAACGAATATCATTGCGTTTATGCTTAATCAAATAATCAACCATATCTGCTGGGTCTATACGACCAAACACCGGACTGATGAGAACTGTACATTTTTCTGCAAGACCATATGTATCTACAAGCTCGCAAACCTTATCAAGCTCACTTACGTCTGAGCATACAAACTTAACTGTATCCTTTGGCTGAAGGAATGCAAAATTGGACAAATCCATCTTATCCTCCATACCAGAGCCAGCAAGCTTATAATCCAGTGTAAATGCAGGTGCATTTGGGATAGCTGCAAATGGAACAATGTTAACACTTCCATTTGTTTCAATCTCCACCTTTATATCTGGTTCTGCTGCAAAAGCACGTAAAAGGTCTTTGATGTCCCTAGCCTTCAGTGGCTCACCACCAGTAAGGGTGACACGATTAACACCTGTAGATTTTACATAATCTAAAATTTCTACCTCTGTCATTTGTTCGGCTGGTGCCTCATAGCTACAGGCCCATCTTGTATCACAGTAGCTGCAAGCCAAATTACAGCCACGAAGCCTTATAAATACAGCAAGCTCACCAGCGTGCTGTCCCTCGCCATTAATACTGACGAACTTTTCTACTACAAAATATACCGACATTATTAATCCTCCGAATAGCTTGCACAGTTATTTGGAGTCTCATATACTGTCACTTCTGCAACTGTAAAACCATATTCCTTAAACTTATTAAAAAAGTATTTCGCAAAGTTTTCTGCTGTAGGTCTGAAAGGAACTACATGCATTTCAAAATTCTCTGCCTGAAGGGCTGCTACTGTAGCCTCCTTAAGAGAACCCTCTTCATATATAAAGCTGTGGTCGAAAAGGTCTGTTTCCCTTTTAAGGGCGTTTTTTACATCCCCAAAATCTACAACCATTCCACGTTGCTGACCTTCTTCCTGAAGCTTATCTGTCTTAATTTTTAAAATAACTCTCCAACGATGACCATGAAGATTAGAACATTTGCCCTCATAGCCAGCTAAAAAATGCGCTCCATCAAATGAAGCTTCTGCAGTTAAATAGTACATTGAAAATCTCCTAGAAACAGGACTGTGAATACCTAAAAATTGATGTGAATAAAGTCAAACAAATAAAAAGGAGGCCTTGTGGACCAAAGACCTCCAGAATCATTTTAAGTAATGCAGTCCTGGTTTTGTTTATAGACAGGATGGTACAAACGAACTGTCTCTCACTCATATGAGTGAATTTCTGTTTTTAATTGCTTGATTATAATACAACCTGTTATAAAAAAATGCAAGCACAATTAAATTAATCATTAACGTAACTTAATGTTTGTAAATGTAGGTTTTGTACCGTCCTTCTTAGTTCCATTAAAACCAAATGAAACAGACTGACCAGCAGGAACAGTACCATTATAAGATTCGTTGACAAGCACATAATGCTTACCCTTATGGGATGAAATCTTAGCATTCCAGATATCTGTAATCTGAACATCACTATCAAATTCTACTGTCCATCCGTTAATTTGATTGTTACCGTTATTGGCAACAGTACTATTTGCTGAAAAGCCCGTGCCCCAATCAGATGGAATGTCAAAAATAACATCTCCATCTGTTGCTGTACCTGCCTCAGGAGTAGGAGTAGGGGTAGGTTTTGAGGTAGGAACTGGGGTTGGCTTAGGTGTAGGCTTAACTGTAGGCTTAGGTGTTGGAGTTGGTGTTGGCTTTGGTGTAGGGGTAGGAGTTGGATTTACCTTACCACTATTTCCCGAAAGTGATTTACAGGTTTTAACCAGCCATTTACCAGCCTCTGTAAGGTCTGACTCTGTCCAGTTGCTTGTCTTATTACAAGATGGATTAATAACTGAAGCAGACTCACCCTTATTACATAAGCTCCATAATGCAAAACTGATGTTGTTTTCCTTGAAAAGCTTCATCCAATCATCAGCATTGTTAAAATCATATGCGCCGTTACCAGAAGCATCGCAAACACCAAACTCTGTACAGATTACTGGTGTGCCAGCCTTAACGGCCTTTCTGACATTTTCCTTTATATTGTCATAATGTGTTGCCGCGTAGAAGTGAACTGTATACATGATGTTTTCAAAGCCATCATTCTTAAGTGGCTTGTCTGCCACCTGATCTACTCTCTGAGACCAGTCATTTGTACCACAAATGATAATGTTTTTTGCACCAGTATTTCTGATTGTTCTAGCAATAGTCTTGCTGTATGTGTATAAATCCTTGCCGCTGCCATCGTACCAATTTGTGCCTGTTGGCTCGTTAGCAATTTCAAAGATTACATTGTCAACGTTCTTGTATTTTGTCGCGTATTTAGTGAAGAATGTCTTTGCTGAATTAATATCCTCATTTGGATTGTAGCTCAGTACGTGCCAATCGATAATAACGTACATGCCTAATTCCTTTGCAGCTGATACAGCCTCATCGATTTTCTTATCCATTAGATCTTTGTTGCCCTGAGTATATCCATTCTCTCTTGCATATACTGCAAGTCTTACCGTATCGATTCCCCAATCATCTCTAAGACTCTTAAAACTATCCCTATTAATGTATTGTGGGAACCACTGAACGCCGTGTGTACTAATTCCGTGTAACTGTACTGGCTTTCCATATTTGTCTACGATAGTTGGAGCAGAATAGCCTGATACCTTCTTTACTGATAAGGTTCCATGCTGGCCAACTGGTGTCTGTGATTTTGACACGCTAACTGCCTGTGTGGTCACGCTAGATGCATTAACATATGGAATTGATGCGGGTCCGCTAACCGCAAGTGCCATAGCTAACATTATAGATGCTATAATTCTTGTTCTCTTTTTCATTACATATTTGCCCCTTTCTGGTTATTAATAAACAAATCAAAAAGAATGTTTATTTTCTTACGAGAGTATACTATAGCATATGATTTCATTTCTGTAAACATTTTTGTAATAATTTTGTTATATTTATATCTTTTTTGTAATATATTTAAAAAGAGCCTATCTTAGCTTTTGCAAAGATAGACTCTCTATATATTATATTTAGTTTATGCCCCAATATAACAAGCACATTACAATCAAAAAAATTACATTGGCAAGTGTAAATATTCCCATATACTTTTTCTTATCAGCGCCATCAATATATCCATATTGCTTAAAGGAAATCAGGCTTGCCATAGATGCAATAAGTGTTCCCAATCCTCCAAGATTTGTTCCAATAATCAGCTTATCAATATGGTCTGTAAATCCTGAGCAAAGGATTGCCGCGGGTACATTACTGCTAAACTGGCTAAGGAATATTGATACCCCTACTTCATTAATCTGTAGGAAGCTTCCTATTGCATCTGAAAGAGCAGGAATTCGTTTTATATTTCCAATAAAAATAAACAGGAAAATGAAAGTAAATAAAAGGGAGTAATCCGGCTTACGTAAAACTCTTCTATCAAATATCAACGTCAAAACTACAACGATTAGTAATCCAATTCTGTAATCAAGTACTCTGGCTACCACGAGAATAGAAACTAAAAACGTAAATACGTACATGGCAATCATATTCTTGTCCTGCCTTGTACGCTCATACATATGCTTTTCGGCTAATGTGACAGGAGCAGCCTTTACAAAAATAAAACCGCATACTATAAGCAAGGCAAGAGCAACAACACTGTATGGCAACATCAGCTTTATAAAGGCACCTAAACTCATGCCAGCGATTGAATATAGATAAAGATTCTGTGGATTTCCCAGAGGTGTAAGCATACTTCCAAGATTTGCTGCGATTGTCTCTAGTACAATTACGATGATGTACAAATCCCTCCGATCAGAAATAGACAATGTAACAATTGAAAATGGAACAAATGTAAGCAGTGCCACATCGTTTGTAATGAACATGGCTGAAAAGAAGCAGAGTCCAATCAGCACCAATACTACTCCGCGAATTGAACTCATCTTTGAAACAAGTAGCTCTCCTATCTGTCTGAATACCTGCAAGCGCTGAAGGCCCGCCATGGTAATCATCAGAGCTAATAGGATGCTCAAGGTTCTAAAATCGATGTAGCCTATGTACTGGCGGTCTGGGTGCACAAAAAATGATGAAAGCACAGCAAGAATAAAAGCCACACAAAGCACTATTTCATTTTTTATAAATCTTTTTACTGATCTTTCCAATGTTTCCATAATTTCACTATAAAGGGAGCTCTCAAGAGCTCCCTAGTCCTTTTTCTTTAATTATAATTCTCTAGATTTTTCTATACAAACCCTTTCTGCCTCGATTACTGCATTTCTGAAGCCAAGTGCCTCAAGGGCTGCAACCGCCTCTATAGTAGTACCACCTGGTGAACAAACATTATCTTTTAAAACACCTGGATGCTCGCCAGTTTCAAGTACCATCTTTGCAGAACCAAGTACTGCCTGGGCTGCAAACTTATAAGCCTGAGCTCTAGGCATTCCCTCTGCTACAGCACCATCTGCAAGTGCCTCGATAAACATATATACATAAGCAGGTGATGAGCCGCTGATACCAACAACTGCATCCTGCAATTTTTCAGGAACAATTTCAGCCTTTCCAAATGACTCGAAAAGCTCAACAACAATCTCTGTATCCTCTTCTGTAACCAGCTCATTTGGACTGAGGGCACTCATGGCCTCGCCAACTAATGCTGGAGTGTTAGGCATAACACGAATCAGCTTTAAGTCCTTTCCAAACAATTCCTTGAGACGTGCAAGTGACTGGCCTGCTGCTATGCTGACAACAACCTTGTCAGTATAATCCATATCCTTTATTCCGCCAATTGCATCTGCAAGATACTGTGGTTTTACCGCTATGATAATGATATCGGAAAACTCTACTACGTCTCTGTTGCTAATACTGGTATTAACTCCAAGCTCGCTACTAAGATCATCTAATGTAGCCTGAAAAATATCACTTGCCATTATGTCCTGTGCTTCAACTGTACCAGATGAAATAATTCCTCCCATCATGGAACTGCCCATGTTTCCAGCACCGATAAAACCTATTTTCATGTCTATTCCTCCTAATAAAAGAAGCCCTCTAACAACACACTAAGTGTATCATTTTCAGGCTTCTTTGTACATTATTTATAATTAGGACCTGTATATTTTTCAGAGCTTGTCTTTTCCTTTTTATCACTAGAATCAATATCTAATTTTTTATTTTCTGAAGGAGCAGATGTGCTCTTACGTTTCCTTGCAGTTCTTTTTTTCTTAGTAATCAAAAGAACTATAATCAAAATTACTGCTGCAATAATTGCATAAGGCAAAATATAGATTAATGCTACAACTAACCCCTGCAAGAATGCTACAAAGGAATCAAAAGAATCTTCAAAAGCTTCTGCAAAACGATTCCAAGCTGTGTCCTTCTTTACCTCAGAATAGGTAACTACCTCATTCACATTTATGGTGACTGTGCAGTAGTCCACCTTATCATCATATAATCTGAGCTGTGCTGTATAGTTCTCTAAATCGTACTGAACATCATTAATTCTGTCCTCTATAGCAAGCAAATCCTCTACGGTCTCTGCCTGGGCCTCCAGCTCCTCTAATCGTGCGAGCTTTGTCCTCAAGCTCTTTAGACGTGCCTGCACATCTACATACTGACTGGTAATATCATCTACATTTTCATCGCAGGAAGTTACCGAACCAATGCCACCAAGGCTATCCATAAATCCCTGGTATTTATTGGCAGGAATTCTTGCAGAATAGCTGGCATATCTTCCACCATATTCAGCATTACCAGAAACAGATGAGCTCTCATAATATCCACCGTTTGCCTGTACCAGCTCACGGATTGCTTTTATATCCTCATCAAACTTTTTTGTCTCGATGCTCATACTTGAGGTATATACAATTTTTCTTTCCTTGGTATACTCCTCTGGTTCGGATTCAACTGGTTCTGCCGGTTCTGCTTCCATTCCAACAGGCTCTTCATAATCTTCTAATGAGTTATCTTCTGCATAGAAACTGCCTAGCTTTGCATCAAAACCACCTGCATCTGCAACCTTCTCTGCTGCAAAATCTGCAGTACTGCTGGTTTCCGTGGCCGAGCCACAACCAATCAATATAAATGCAGCAGATAATAATAAAGCTAATAGTTTTAAAACCTTATTTCTCATACTACACCTCCCAATTCCCCTATATCCAAATGATACATCAATGTAGGTAGTAGAGCAAATCAAGTAGCAAAATATATAAAATTTCCTCTCCAAAAATTGGAAGCCTACTGTTCAGTCCCCACCCTTACTGAGCTCACGCCCACCCAAAGCGTTATGCAAAATAATTATTTCACCATTTAGTCACACCTGTCCATCTGTTTTTTGCTATTATTGGAGTTGCTCGAGCACGAAAACGTTTACGACTATTAACCGACAGAACAGGAGGTACTAAAGGTACTATGAAGAAATTTATTGCAAGATTATTAAGTGCGTGTCTTATCGCAGGATTATTTTTTACATGCAGTACAAAATTATATGCTGCCGAGACACGAAATCCATATGAACACCTTGGATCAGCAAATGCAGATATGATAGGGGATCATACTACTTTTTCTAATCGTGACCATGTATGGATGTATATATATGATGGTAGCTATCTAGGATATAAGAATGTAGATTTTGGAGATGGTGCAGTTTCAGTAACAATTTGTGCAAGTACTTATAAAACTTCACCTTCTGCTCTTGATGTAAAACTTGATTCACGTGACAGCGAGCCTATAGGTCGCATAGATTTCGATACAAAAGGCTCTTCGAATTTTGTAGAAAACACTCTAGAACTTGATGAGTCAATTACTGGAATACATGATGTATATTTTACTTTCCCCGCTTCAGTTCCAAAAAAATATATACAAGTAGATTATTGGTATGCTACAAAAGCTCCTGAGCCAGAACCTACTAACGACATAACACTTGAATACACAGTAAACAACTGGGGTTCAGGTTACAATGTAGATTTCAACGTAGTTAACAACACTGATGAAGATATGGTAGGCTGGGCTTTAAAGATTTTAAAGTCTGATTGTCCTATCGATTCTAGTTGGTCCGTAAATATAAAAGAAGACGGTGATTACTATGTAATTACTCCATTAGATTGGAATTCAATTGTTCCTGCAAATGGAAGCATCGCGTTTGGAATCAATGGTTCTGGGGAACTTGCTGAAACTATCGAGTATGTTTTTGAAGAACCTGTAGCTGTTGAGGAAGGGGAACTAGGACTAGATTACAGCATTCAGAAATGGGATTCTGGTTATAATGTAAACTTCACATTAACTAATAATTCAAATCAGCAACTGAACGGTTGGACACTTAAGCTTAAGAAGAGCGAGGTCACAATCGATTCTAGCTGGAGCGTAAAAGTTAACGAAGACGGTGATTACTATGTACTCACTCCTGAAAATTGGAATGCAATCATTGGTGTTGGTGGTAACACCACATTTGGATTCCAGGGATCAGGTGAAATTGGCGATGTTATTGAATATGTTTTCCAGTAAAATTTAAATAACAATACTAAAAAAGTATCTCCCTAGTTTTTTTGAATCTGGGAGATACTTTTGTTTTTCAATAATATCTTTTATATTCTTGCTTCCCCACGGCACTACTTGTAATCAAGCTTTTTATCAGATATAATCCAATAAATATCGTAAATACGAAGCACAAATAGGAGGCAAGATGAAATTATTCAGCCAATATAAGGGTTTAAATAGGGCCAACTACATATTATTTATAGGACGAATTGTCACCAATATGGGTGCCATGATTTGGCCTATGCTAACACTTATTCTTAATAAGAAAATTGGGTTCAATGCCACTGAAACTGCGCTTTTTACTATTTGCTCTGGCATTTTATTTTTACCTGCAAATCTTTGGGGTGGACATGTGGCTGACAGATTCAATAAGAAGCGTGTCATTATTTACTGTGATATTGTGTCTATTGTTTTATTTGTCATCAGTGGTTTCCTGCCTCTTTCTATATTCTCCATCTGCGTACTCTTGGTAGGCGCTTTTTTCCAGACTTTGGAAGGCCCTGCATATCAGGCTCTGGTTGCTGATATTACACCAGCAGAGAAAAGAGAAAAAGCATTTTCTTTATTATATTTAGGAGCTAATATCGGACTTATCCTCTCGCCTACATTAGCTGGATTGCTTTTCAATAATTATCTCTGGCTGTGTTTTGTAATCAGTGGTCTGTCTATCAGTGTATCAACAGTATTAATTGGACTGTTCGTAAAAGATGAAACGCTGGAGGAAGCTTCTACAGAGGATGTAGAAGAATCCGCTGACGATGGCCTAAACATCTGGGGCATTATCAGAAATAGCGGCGCATTGATTGCATTTATTATTTCGTTGGCATTTTATCAGGGCGCGTACTCTCAATTTGGATACCTTATGCCTTTAGACATAGCAAAAGCCTTTCCGGAGAAAGGCTCTGTAATATATGGTACTATCACCAGTGTAAACTGTTTCTTAGTAGTTTTGTTTACACCTATTATCACTATGGTATTTGAAAAAGTAGATCTGACCAAAAAGTTTGCTCTTGGCGTGTTTCTTCAGGTCGTTAGCTTTGCAGCATTCCTATTATCATTTGGAATCATAGGCGGCTACTATGTTTCAATCGCCTTATTTACTTTTGGCGAAATCCTCACCACTATCATGATGGGAGCTTTCCTAGCCGAACGTGTACCAGAGAGCCACCGCGGACGTATCTTTGGAGTAACAAACTTCGCCGGTGCTTTTATGCAGGGCATCACACAGTTCGGCAGCGGAAGAATGTTTGACGCCTTCGGTCCTTCATACGCCTGGGCATTCTCCATCGCCATGACTATGGTTGCTGTTATTGCGGCACTGATGCTTGTATACTTGGACAAAAAAGAGTTTAGCCAGCTGTATGTTCAGGCTGACTAAACTCATCATCTTACGTATTTGATTACTGCACTTTTCTATTTCCTGCAAGGACCTCTTTATAATCCTCCAGGTTCTTTCTGAGAAGTACAGGAATATTCAGTTCATATGGGCAGTGGGTCATGCATTTTCCACACTCAATACAGTCGTTAATTTTTTCCATTTCTGCCTGCCAGTGTTCACTGAGCCAGCTAGCACTAGGTGCTCTTCTAAGCATAAGAATCATTCTGTTACACTGATTAATCTGGATACCAACTGTACAAGGCATGCAGTAGCCACATCCACGGCAGAATTCCCCACTAAGCTCATTCTTCTCATCCGCAATAAACTTAGCTATTTCAGCATCATATTCTGGTGTATTATCCATATATGATAGCCACTCATCCAGCTCAGATTCCTTTTGTATTCCCCAGATTGGAACTGCTCCATCAAACTGACTAATAAAGGCCATAGCAGCCTTAGAATTTGTAATCAGTCCTCCAGCCAAACCCTTCATGCCAATGAAGCCTACGTTATTTTCATTGCAAAGCTTTAGAAGCTCTATCTCCTTATCTGATGCAAGATAGCTCATAGGGTATTGAACTGTTTCATATAAGCCAGACTCGATAAGCTCTTTAGCAACACCAAGCTTATGTGCGGTTCCAGCAATATGAAGTATCTTTCCCTGGCGCTTAGCCTCTTCCATACACTCATACATTCCAGTTCCATCTCCAGGCTTGTAGCACTGTCCCATCATATGAAACTGATAAATATCAATATAATCAGTTTTAAGATTTGTAAGGGATATATCCAAATCCTTCCAGAATTCTTCTGGAGTCTTTGCTGCTGTTTTGGTGGCGATAATAATATCTTCTCTTTTGACATAGCCTGTTCCAAAAGCTTCCCCCAGCTTTATCTCACTATCGCTATATGCTCTGGCTGTATCGAAAAATCGCATACCTCCATCATAAGCTTTTCTGAGAATCCTTACTGCTTCTTCCACAGAAACTCTTTGGATTGGAAGTGCCCCAAAACCATTCTGTGGAACCTTAATACCTGTGCGTCCTAATGTAACTTCTTTCATAGCAACACCTTATACAGCCTTCATATTAATAAGCTTCTCTAAGTATGCAATACGAGCACATACTGTAAATACATCTGCTGCCTGCTCAAGCTCCTCGATTGGTGGAAGGGATGGTGCAAAGCGGATGATTGAATCGTTAGGGTCCATATGGTATGGGAAAGGAGCGCCTGCTGGTGTAAGAACAACACCTGCCTCCTTAGCCAAGTCTACGATACGTGTAGCTGTGCCCTTTGGTGCCTCAAATGTAATGAAGTATCCACCCTTTGGTGAAATCCATTTACCACATTCTGGCTCTGTTAAATCTCTTTCCATTGTCTTGATAACAAGCTCAAACTTAGGACGAAGAATCTTAGCGTGTCTTTCCATATGCTTTTCAACAGATTCTACATCTGCAAAATATCTTGCGTGACGAAGCATATTAATCTTGTCGAAGCCGATTGTCTGAACTGTAAGTGTCTTCTTAAGCTCCTCGCGATTGTTGTGGTTGCAAGCGATAGCAGCAATGCCGCCACCTGCGAAAGTAATCTTTGAAGTAGAAGCAAACTCGAATACTAAGTCTGGATTGTCTGCCTCTTCGCACTCGTGAAGAATATTTAAAATCTTCTTCTTTTCCTTGTATAAATGGTGTACCGCATATGCGTTATCCCAGAATACTCTAAAGTCCTTAGCTGCTGGCTTAAGATTAGCCATACGTCTAACAACCTCATCAGAATATACAATACCCTGTGGATTAGAATACTTAGGTACACACCAAATACCCTTGATGCTGTCGTCTGCTGCCACAAGGCCTTCTACAACATCCATATCAGGGCCGTCCTCATTCATTGGGACATTTATCATATCAAAACCAAAGTGCTGTGTAATAGCGAAATGTCTGTCATAACCTGGAACTGGGCAAAGCCATCTAACTCTCTCAAGCTTGCACCAAGGTGTGCATCCACCGAAACCAAACATATAACCACGAGCAACTGCATCAAACATAAGATTAAGCGATGAGTTCCCTCCAACGATTACCTGCTCTGGCTGGCAATCCATAATCTCTGCCATAAGATGCTGTGCTTCTACGATACCTTCAAGCTGTCCGTAATTTCTGGTCTCAACTCCGTTCATGCACTTCATTAAAGACTTTCCATCGAGAATATCAAAAAGAGGCATAGAAAGATTAAGCTGTTCAACTGATGGCTTACCTCTGCTCATATCAAGCTTAAGCCCTCGGCGCTGCCAATCTTTATACTGGCTAAAGAGCTGCTCCTTCTCTGCTTCTAATTCCTGTAATGACATTTCGCTGTACTTTTTCATTGCATGGTCCTTCCTTTATTACCTAATTTATTTATCATTACGTACTTTATCCAAGTACTCATTGATAACCTGTTCATATCCCAAATTTCCTAGGCGATAGAAATCACCGATTTCCAAACCGTCAGGTAAGTAGCGCTGATGTGAAAAATGATTTGGAAAATCGTGTGCATATTCATAGCCAATGCCGTGCCCCAGCTTTCCAGCTGATTTATAGTGGGCATCCTGAAGGTGAGTAGGTATTGGTCGCGTGGTATTATTTCTCACCTCTGCCAAAGCCAGGTCAATAGCTCCGTAGGCTGAATTTGACTTTGGTGCGCAGGCTACATATGTGGCTGCGTGTGAAAGAATAATCCGTGATTCCGGCATACCTATCCTTTCTACAGCTAAGAATGCATTGGTGGCAACTACAAGTGCCATAGGATCTGCATTTCCAACATCCTCTGATGCACAGATACAGATACGTCTTGCGATGAATTTTGGGTCTTCACCAGCATACAGCATTCTGGCTAAATAATAAACAGCTGCATCAGGATCTGAGCCTCTCATACTCTTAATAAAAGCAGAGATGGTGTCATAATGGTTATCGCCATCTTTGTCGTATTTGATAACTCTTCGCTGAATACATTCGCTAGCCACATCTATTGTAATATGAATTTTTCCATCTTCGGCTCTGTCTGTAGTGAGCACACCAAGCTCGATTGCTGTAAGGGCGCTTCTGGCATCGCCGTTGGCAATGTCTGCCAGGAAATCCAGTGCATCATCATCGATGATGGCATCATAGCTTCCCAATCCCTTTTCGCTATCGGTGATGGCTCGCATAATCAAAGTCTTAATGTCTGCTGCCTCAAGTGGCTTCAGTTCGAAGATGATAGACCTTGATAGAAGAGCACCATTAACCTCGAAATAAGGGTTTTCTGTGGTGGCACCTATAAGAATGATGGTGCCATCTTCAACAAATGGAAGCAGGTAATCCTGCTGTCCCTTGTTGAATCTATGAATCTCATCTATAAACAAGATAGTCTTTTTGCCGTAAGCCCCGAGCGTTTGCTTAGCGGCCTCCACCACGGCCTCCATGTCCTTCTTCCCCGATGTGGTGGCATTTATAGATGTAAATTCCGCTGCTGTAGTATGGGCAATAACCTGGGCTAGAGTGGTCTTACCTGTACCAGGAGGCCCATAAAATATGATAGAAGAAAGCTTGTCTGCCTTTATGGCACGATAAAGGAGCTTGTCCTTGCCAATGATATGCTGCTGTCCAACAACCTCATCCAAGGTAGTAGGACGAAGACGAGCTGCAAGTGGAGATTCCTTTTTCTTGGCTTCCTGCCTCATATAATCAAAAAGATCCATGTGATACCTTCCTATTTTTTCGAATTATTAGCACAAACATTATAGCACAAACGTTCTATTCTTAAAATAAAAATAGTATCAAAAGCTTTCACTTTAGTAAGCTAAAGTAATCACCTTTGATACTATACTATAATTCAATCCATATTACAATAAAAAGTTTGTCCCCGGGAGACATTTGTCCGTAGTGCACAAATTTTCATCTCTAAAAGACCATGATTTTTCAGCTTTTATAAATCGTATTTAACAATGTTAAGAATTGCATCTTCATTTGTATTGAAGAAGATTCCATCGCATGATACATCTGTAGGAAGTGAAGCTGTCATTACATAAAGACCATCCTCAAAGAATACTTCCATACTGTATCTATCCATAACAATTCTAAGCTTGATAGAATCATTGTTCCAAGGAATATGAGCTCTACGCTGGTGCACTATTGCTCGTCTGCTACCAGAAAACTTTCTATCGATTTTAGCGATATTCTCCTTAGGTCTAAGAACAATATCGGTATGATATTTTTCATCTGCTGCAATGGAAATGACAAACTTGTCAAACATTGCATCAACATCCTTTGGTCTTACCTCAAGCTCAATATCTAAGCAACGACCATTGATTCCCTCGAGAGAAATTGCTCCATCAATTGACTCGCTATCTCTGTCCTTTAAATCTGTTGTTGCGGAAATTTCAAAGTCTTTGTACTCAACCTTGCCACTTCTCATGTCCTCTAATTCTTTGATTGGCCACTGGCGTAATCTTCCATCTTTGATAGAGATTTCTCTTGGAAGAGCCATCTGTCCAAACCAAGGCTCTCTGGCGTCGTGAGCACCTGCTGTATCCCAGTTCTGCATCCAGCCAATCATTACACGTCTGCCATCTACCATTTCAACAGTCTGCATAGCGTAATAATCGATACCATAATCTACAGCCTGAACCTTTTCCTCTGTAAAGGAATCGGTAGCATCATCATATCCACCAATAATACAGATATTACCATTTCCATTATGGAACTCGAAGCCTTCTGGAAGCATATCCTGTGGGCTTGTAAGGAGTACTCCCTTGCCATCTAATTCAAAGAAATCAGGGCACTCCCACATAAGACCATATCTGCCTTTATTAGAAGCGAAAACCTTTTCAAATTCCCATTTAAAGCAATCGTTACTCTTGAATAATAAGAGCTGGCCGCTGCCATCTGCTGCACGATTAGCTACAAGTACTCTATAAGTACCATCTGCCTTTTTCCAAATCTTTGGATCTCTAAAATCAGTTTTGCTAGAGCCCTCTGGAATTAAATCAGCATTGATTACTGGGTTGTTTTCGTATTTTTCATAATCAATTCCATCACCAACAGCAACACACTGTGTCTGGAATTCTTTCATCTGTCCATTTTCTACTGTGCGCTTCATAACACCTGTGTACATAAGAAGATGTCTACCATCCTCAAGTGTAATAGCGCTTCCAGAAAATACTCCATCCTTATCATAGAATTCGTCTGGAGCTAAAGCTGCAGGAAGGAACTCCCAATGAAGTAAATCAGTACTTACTGCATGACCCCAGTGCATTGGGCCCCAGTGAGCATCATATGGATGATACTGATAAAACATGTGATATTTGCCTTCATAATAGCAAAGACCATTTGGATCATTCATCCAACCAACACGCGGTGTTAAATGAAACTTTGGTCGGGTTTCTTTTGCAATAAGTTTTTCCTGTGCTTCTTCGTATTTTCTTGCTTCGCGAAGAGTCTGACTGTTCATAACTAATAAAATTCCTTCCTAAATAAATAACTTTTTATAAAATTTTTGTGGGCTACTTAAAAAGAAGCCCACAAAAAACATTAGTTAGCGTAGAAATCGTCAAAGTACTTCTGATAAATATCAAGGTACTCTGCTACACCATAGTCATCTACCTGCTTGAGATAAGCATTCCAAGAATCATCTGTGATACCATCTCTGATGAACTCTGCCTTGCTTGAGTTAAGGTAGCTTACTAAGTCTGCCTGGATTGCAGAAAGCTTCTCTGTATCTTCAGAGTTCATAAATACACGTGGGTATACATACTTGCCGTGCATATCATCTGTATAGTAATCCTTGATCCAATCAAGACGATACTGAGCATCATCTGGGCAAGTTACATACTTTCCGTAGTACTCATCTAATATTGCAAGAGGACCACCAACGCACTCAGCCTCACGTACTTCTACTGGAGAAGCATCGCCAAGTGGTGCATGCTTAAGCATCTTCTCACCATCAGCGTTCTCGCCTAATTCAAAGATATCGAAATCATCGTCCTCACCATATGTTCCCCAGTTGTTCTGTGGAGACTGGAATGGATCATACATCTTATCAAGCCAAGCGCAAACGAATGCTGGATTCTTACATACGCTAGTGATTACACAACGACCTCTGTCGAAACCAGATGTGAATGAACCGTTCTGTGGTGTAACATTTACTGTATCAGCCTTTAAAGCCTTAAGTGGTACGTAATCTGTGATGTTATCGATGTTAGCAACATCCCAAGAGAAGCAAACACCATATCTGTGTGACTTACCCTTTGCTACGTATGTAGCCCAATCCTGAGTAAAGCACTCTGGGTCAATAAGGCCTTCAGCGTAAAGCTTGTGGAGCCATTCTGTACCCTTTCTGAAACCATCAGTTGTTGCTGTACAAATAACCTTCTTGTCATCTGTTACTGCAATATGCTGACCCATATCTACATCACCGATACCATCGCCAAAACCATTTGTAAGAAGGTTTGGATCCTGATCGTTTACGATGCAAGACATAGGAATGATGTCACCATCAATACCGAATTCCTTCTGAAGCTCTGAAGCGTGCTCTTTAAATGCTAAAAGTACCTGCTCGAACTCATCAACTGTTGTAGGTGTCTCAAGTCCAAGGAAGTCAAGCCACTTCTGGTTGATGAATGTCATGTTGTTACCAACTGTCTGGATAGCTGTCTTTTCGCTACCAAGCTGCTCAATCCAAGGAAGTGCCCAAATGTGTCCATCCTCATCCTCGCACATTGTTCTGTACTCTGGGTACTTATCAAATACTGCCTTAAGATTTGGCATGTTGTTATCAATGTACTCTTCTACTGGAACGATAACGCCTTGATCTGCATATCTGATTAAGTCGTTGTCGCCAAAACCAGCGTTAAATACCATATCTGTAAGTGTGTTTACATTTGACATATTGAGGGAAATCTTATCTCCCCACTGATCAGATGAGATTGCTGTCCAATCAACGTGTACGTTTGTCTCTTCCTCAAGTCTCTTGAAGATTGTACGGTTGTTAGGATTCTCCTCTGTTCCTACAGGATAGCTGATTGTTCCTGTAATTGTTACCTGCTCTGCAAGTGGCCAAGTGATATTGCTTGCATCCACCTTATCTGCATTGCTGGCACTGTTGCCACCCTTGCCACAGCCGACAAACATTGATGAAGCCATTGTCATCGCAAGAGCTGCAGCTACAATACGTTTTGCATTTCTCTTCTTCATTTCTTTTTTCTCCTCCTAATTTATATAACAGCTTTTGCTGTTATTAACTTATTAATTATTTTTAACCCTTTACTGAACCCACCATAATACCTGCATCGAAGTACTTCTGGAAGAATGGATACATTACTAAAAGTGGTAAACTTGAAATAATGATAGTTGCATACTTAAGTAATTCTGCCAACTGTGCTCTCTGTGCTGTCGACTGCATATCTGCAATCATCCCTGGGTCTGGTTGATTTTGAATCAAGATTGATCTAAGAACCAGCTGCAAAGGTTGCTTTGAAGCAGAATTAAGATAAATCATAGCGTCGAAATAGCTATTCCACATTCCAACGAACTGCCATAGACAAAGCACAGCAATTACAGGAGCACAAACTGGCAAAAGTATTTTGAAGAAAAAGGTTAGTTCATTTGCTCCGTCCACTTCAGCAGCTTCTCTTAACTCTGCAGGGATACCTCTATAATATGTTCTGGCAATAATCATATTCCAAACTGAAAATGTTCCAGGAAGGATTACTGCCCACATGCTATCAAGCAAGCCCATTTTGCTTATCAACAAATATGTAGGAATCAATCCACCACCAAAGAACATAGTAATCATAAAAATGGTGTTAAAGAATTTTCTTCCCTTGAACTCTTCCAATGACATTGGATAAGCACAAAGCATTGTGATAAACACTGATAAAAATGTAAATAATACCGAATAAAGGATTGAGTTCTTAAAGCCAACCCAAATCTGTGCATTTGAAATTACTCTTTCATAAGCGGTAAGTGTCCATTTTTCTAAATCAAATGTAAGACCCTTGTTCTGAAGAGTGATTGGATCCATAAATGATGCGATAACGATGTAAATCATAGGTACTATAATCGCAAGAACGAATAGACCCAAAAGTATATATCCAATAAGTAAGAATGTCTTATCGCCTAGTGAATACTTGGCGAATTTACTTTTTTTCTTCTTTGTTTCCATCATAACCTCCAATTAAAGTCCCTGACCGTCATTCATCTTTTCAACAACCTTATTAACAACTATTAATAAGATAAGGTTGATAACAGTGTTGAACAAACCAACTGCTGTTGAATAACTATAGTTACCATCCAGAAGACCTTTCTTATATACATAGGTAGCAATGATTTCTGATGCACCTAAGTTCAAATCGGTCTGTAATGCATATGCCTTTTCAAATCCAAGGCTCATGATGTTTCCGGCTTGAAGAATAAACTGGATAACTACCATATCTTTAATTGCTGGCCACTCGACTGCTTTGATCTGCTGGAAGATGTTTGCTCCATCAATCTGAGCAGCTTCCTTAAGTTCCTGGCTGGCATTTGCAAGTGCTGCTGTGTACATAATTGATGCCCAACCTGCACCCTGCCAGATACCAGATGTAATGTAAATTGGTCTGAACGCTTCAGGTAATGTTAGGAAATTGATTGTAGTTCCAAGTAACATATTAAGTGGTCCTGTTACTGAAAGGAAAATTCTAACCATACCACAAAGTACGATAACTGAGATAAAGTTTGGCATATAGAGTACCAACTGAATCTTCTGTTTGATTCGTGGGCTCTCTATTCTATTAAGTAATAGTGCTAAGATAATTGGTACTGGGAATCCCCACAATAATCCGAACACACTAAGCTTCAAAGTGTTTACCAGATATGTCATAAAATCTGGTGATGAAAGAAATTGCTTGAAATATTCAAAACCAACCCACTCACTATTTAAGAATCCTTTGAATGGACTGTACTTTTCAAAAGCAATTAGAATACCACCCATTGGTAAGTATCTGAAAATTATAGTCAGTAATAATGCTGGTCCTAAAAAGAACACATATAATCTCCAATGATGCATCACATACAGCCAAGTGTTATGCATTTTCGCCTTCGTCTTCATTTCTCCTCCTTATGTTGCACCTGTTTGTGCATTTGTGCATTTGCACAAGTTTTTCGATGTGTTAAATATAACACATTTTTACATATGTCGCAATTGTTATTTCAGGTTTGTGTAATGTATACAGAATGGCCCATTTACTTTTGTTCAAATGTGTCATAGTTTTTTCACATTTTTACATTTGACAAAATGATTTTTACATTTTATGATAGTTAGGACAATAAAAATCAACTACGTTTGGGGGATTATTATGGCGAATAAAGTCACCATTCAAGATATAGCAGATGCCCTTGGGGTATCTAGAAACACAGTTTCAAAGGCTATCAATAATACAGGTATCTTAGCAGATGCCACAAGAGAAAAGGTCTTAGCAAAGGCTGTCGAAATGGGATATAAGCAATTCTCATATGCTAATTCTATGGAAGATTTCCTGGATAAGGCCTCAGCAAAAAAACCTTTAGCAACTGGAGATATTGCTTTTTTCAGTGGCACATTTCTAGACAATTCACATTTTGCATCTACTATGCTTGATAAATTTCAATATGAAATAACACAGCTTGGCTACGGCCTTACAATGCAGCGCATCACACCTGAGAATGTGGAGGCACTTAGTTTACCAGCCAGCTTTAATAAGGAAAGAACTCAAGGCATCATCTGTGTCGAAATGTTTAATCAAAAGTACTGTGAGATGCTTTGCGAGTTAAACATTCCTATATTATTTGTAGATGCTCCCGTAGGAAGCTACAGCCATCAGCTTGCCGGAGATGTTCTTCTTATGGACAACACCACAGGTATCTTCTCTTTGATTTCTGAGATGAAAAAACGTGGAGTAAAAGAGATAGGCTTTATAGGAGAGTCAAACCACTGCCGTTCTTTCTTTGAAAGATATGTAGCTTTTAGAAATGCTATGTTTTTAAATGGTCTTGAGATTGACGAGAAATACTGTCTCACAGATATCCATAAGCATGGGCCAGAATATTTTGCTTGCCTTTTCGAAGAGTTATCAAAGCTCGAGAAATTACCAGAGCTTTTTATCTGTGCAAATGATTTCGTTGCTATCGATCTTGTAAACTGTCTCAAAATTCAAAAGCATTCATACCCAGAGGATGTTATGATTTGTGGTTTCGATGATTCTGCTGAATCAAAGGTAATGACTCCTGCTCTTACCACCTGTCACATTCACTCACAGATTATGGGATTTACTGCTGCAAATCTTTTAGTATCAAGAATTGAGCAGCCAGATTTGAATTATCGTACCGTATATACGGAGGCAAATCTTATTTTAAGAGGTTCCACTAAAGATTAAAATTCACATAACAAAAAAGGTTGTCCACTTGATAGTGGGCAGCCTTTTTCTTTTTGGGAACAAAATAGATTATAGACACAAAATTTCCACTTAAGCCATAATTTACATTGGATTTTGGAATGATTATAATTGGAAAGGTACGCACCTTAAACCTTTAAGGGAGTTTAATATATATAAGGAGAATGAGTTATTTATGAGTAACCGAAAAAGAAGAAGAAAACAAAAGAGAATAGCAAGTATTGTGCTGATTATAGTAGCACTCGTACTTATAGCAGGTGTAGGTACATATTTCTATGTATCTAACAAAGCTGATGATGCAGATGTTATTCTCAGCAATAACACAGAAAATGAAAATAATTCGAATTCTGCGGATTCAACTAAGTCAGAAAACAGCTCTAATATCCAAAGCAACAGTGATATATACGAAGGCTTCCTAGCTGGCAGTGAGAAAATGAGCTTTTCATACTATATGAGCGGCGATAGCCTTAACATTCATGAAAATTCACTTGACTATGAATTGTTTGCCAAGCTTGCTAACAAGGAATACACTCTTCCAGAGCTTGTAGATGGTATGAATACTATCTTCACAGATCCTGATGGATTCTATGCACCACAGAAAATCAGCAAGATGTCTTATGCTTACCTTGATTGTGGAAAAGATGGCAACAAGGAACTTGCATTGGAATTTGTATGTCCTATCGTTGAGGAAGAATCTACATTGACTATGATTATTAAGGAAATGGATGGAAAGCTTCAGCTTATACATTCCTTTGACAGCTGGTCACGTGGAGAAGCTTCAATTAATGAATATGGTTATGTTACTTCAGGCGGTAGTGGCGGTGCTGCACTTCACTATTTCGAAGGTGGCTATATTGATGCATCCGGAAAATATAACTTTGCCTACAGTGAAGAGGATTACAGTGGTGTAGATGCATTTGCAATGACATTTGATCACACTGATTTCAATACAGATATTGAGGCTCTTTCACTTGAGGGCATGGCAGAGATTTTTACTCTAAGAACAAAGCCTTCCACAACAGAAGATTATATGCCTGAGAAATATGCATACACTGTTGATGGCAGCACAAATCCTAATTTAGAGGATACTTACAAAGAAGTTATGAGTTGCTTCACAGATATTAATTTCATTAGTTACAATGAGATGATGCAGCTGGAAACTGAGAGAAACCACGCTGTAGGTGCCACAGACGATATTATCTCCGGTAACCCAGTAGAATTTAAGGATTTTTCTCTTTAAAAATTTAAAATGGCATTCAAAAGGGGGCTGCATTTTGCAGCCCCCTTTTGCTATAGCAGTAACCTAATAGGGGAATGGTATTTGTCTATTCTTCCTCCCTTACTTGAATACCTTAAACTCCTCCACAGTCATCTTTGACTTAATACTGAAGATTCCCCATTCCATACCCTGTGAAAGATACATACGCTCCGTAAATGCGATATCTCCATTTACGTACATTGATACGACACCATCAGCTATAACCATCTTTACATCAAGCTGATCCATTTTTCCAAAATCATAATCCACATATGACTGTGGAACCTCTGCCATAATGTTGTCTGTGTTGTAAAACTCAATACGCTTATTTGCAGCATTGAATACAATATTAAGCTTGCCTACGTTTTCACTATCAAGATTAAAGGCGAAACCGAACATTCCATTTTCATCGAAATCTTTGATTTTGGCATCCACAATATAGCTTCCAAGAAGACGCTTGAAGCCTGCCACCTCATAATCTTCTCCAGAAAACTCAAGCGAATCTTCATCAGCCTTAATAGACTCTGTCAGCTTCTCAGGTGAAGCAGAAAGTTCATTTGTCATTCCAGCTTCAATTTCATTTACCAGTACAGGTCTAAGGCTGCCATCTTTTTCCTGAATCAGCTCATGAGTGACCATATTGCCACCCCAATCGTACTCAGCATCATCAGCATGTCCTACCTTTGTACCGTTCCAACCAACAACAAAAAGTCTCTCGCCATCTGTTTCCATTCTTCCAGCATAGAAACCATTGCCATCAAAGAAATCTCTTGCAGGCTTTTTGAATCCTGACTTTAAATCATCTGTCACTCTGTAATGAACAAGTCTGTTTGGCCACTGATCAGAGAATGAAAGATACCATTTATCCTTATATTTAAGAAGTGTTGGACACTCCATATTTGAATCTGTATCCATATCGTTTTCAAAGAATACGCCATCATCATTCCAGGTCTTTAAATCCTTTGAAGTGTACTTTGCAATTACACCAGTATTGTTGCTTCTGGTAGTAACAAGCATCCAGTAGCAATCCTCATCCTCCATATATAAAACGTATGGATCTCTGAAGTCATTCTTTGCATAATTCTCGTTTGCGTAGAAAGTATCCTCAGGTACCTTCTCCCAATTTTCAAGGTCATCGCTAATGGCATGCATTACAGCTTCCTTTGGTTCATATGCATCATTGTGACCTGTATAGAAAGCGTGATACTTTCCATTTTTATCTTTGATTACACTACCTGTACCAAGTGCAATATCCTGATCGTTAATAGTCTCACCGTAATTAATTACAACTCCCTTGTCATCATAATTAACAAAATCCTTTGTCTGCATCATTGCCCAAGGATGATATCCCTGCTTACCATTTCTTTGATCTGCCAGGTAAAAAATATTGTAGGTACCACCATCATAAAATGGCATTGTATCACCTACGAATCCCTCGACTGATGCAGGGAAAACTACATGGTTATCTATGCTCTCTCCCAAATACTGTTCCTCCGCTTCCTGTTTTGCTTCTGATGTCCCTGCAGAACAGCCAATACAGCTTAGGCTAAGGGTGCCAAGCAAAAGCATAACGATTATTCTCCTCATATACCCTCCTTTTGGTGCTACTGCACCTTCGAATGTTACATTTATACTATCATTATGGTGCATATGTATCAATTAGTTTGTGCAAATGTATCACAATTTTGTAGAAACCATTGATTTTTCAAGGTTTGATTTTGTATAAAATGCACACTAGTATTTTTTAGAATGGTGCATTTGACACATTTTTGATATTCCTGTACTATAAATGTAACTAAAAATACATAGGAGAATACAATGAGTAACCGCGTTACCCTTCAGGAAATTGCAGACTCTCTTGGACTTTCAAGAAATACTGTTTCAAGAGCTTTAAATAACACAGGCAATGTTTCTGCCAGCACCAGAAATAAAATCTGCCAGGCCGCACTTGCTATGGGCTACAAGCAGTTTGTATCAGCTGATTCAATTGCACCAATTTCTGAATCACCAAGCCTTACACCTGGTGCCAAATCAGAAATTGCTTTATTCACACAGGCTTTCCCTGGCAATTCACATTCAGGAACAAAGATGCTAGAAGCCTTTCATCACAAAATCGATGCATTAGGCTACAAGCTTTCTATAAACATAATTCGTGAATACGAAATAAATAACCTATGCTTTCCAGCAAATATAAATTTAGAAAACATCGCAGGCATAATCTGTATGGAATTATTTTCTATCCCATACTGCGAATTTTTGTGCAAACAGGGTATTCCGCTCCTTTTCGTGGATACACCAATCACACAAAAGAGCTCTATCGATGCAGATGTTTTGCTGATGGAAAATCTTTCAAGTGTATACCATATGTTGGATTCCATGGTGGAAGCTGGAAATAAAAAAATATCCTTTGTGGGGGATTGTTTCCACTGCCAGTCCTTCTACGAAAGATGGCAGGCCTATGTTTCAGTCCTTGCAGACAGAGGGCTTACATTAGATACTGATTGTTGCATTCTTGCTGAAGACAGCGCGCCATATTCTGATGCCAATTGGCTAAGTGAACAGATTGCAGCCCTGCCTTTTATGCCAGATTTATTTTTCTGTGCCAACGATTTCCTTGCTATGTCAGTGCTTAAGGCACTTCGTTTACTTGGTAAAAAGGTACCTGAAGAAATTCGTATATGCGGATTTGACGATGCACCAGAATCTACTCTCACAGAGCCTAGCCTTACTACTGTAAAAATCCACAGCAGCTCTATGGGGTACACTGCTGCAGAGCTACTACTTTCGCGTATTGCCAATCCACATATTCCTTTTAAGAAAACTTATATCGAAACAGATATTATTTACAGGGATTCATCTAGATAATTATGTGATACAATGGAAGAACTGTTTTTTGTAGTCTGGTTTTCTACCTACTCACAAAAACTTAATGATAATAGGAGCTTTACTTATGTTTGATTCAATAGAAGATATTTGCAAAATTGAAGAGGAATCTCATATTCCTTTTTGGAAAATAGTTCAGGAGGATGATTGCAAGGAGCGTGCCGTTTCCGTGGAGGAATCTTTTCAGGCTATGAAGGCTATGTACACAGCCATGAAGGAATCTGCCTTGAATTATGATTCGCATATACGAAGTAACAGCGGACTCGTTGGCGGGGAAGCTGGACTTCTTAGAAAATATTTAGATGAAGGTCAGCCTTTAGTTGGAGAATTCACAGGGCGTGTTATGGAGCTTGCACTTCGTGTAGCCGAGGGCAATGCCTGTATGAAGCGTATCGTTGCTGCACCAACAGCAGGTTCCTGCGGTGTTGTACCTGCAGTATTCATTGCAGCTCAGGAAAAGCTTGGACTATCAGATGAAAAAATGACAGAGGCTCTTTTTGTTACAGCAGGAGTAGGTGCAGTCATTGCAAAGCGCGCATCCCTTGCAGGTGCAGAAAGCGGCTGTCAGGCCGAAATCGGCTCAGCTTCTGCTATGGCTGCTGCCGGTCTTGTCTATCTAAAGGGAGGCACAGGACGACAGAGTGCCAATGCCGCCTCACTTGCTCTTAAGAATCTTTTGGGACTTGCCTGCGATCCGGTTGCAGGTCTTGTTGAGGTTCCTTGCGTTAAAAGAAATGTATGTGGTGCCATGAATGCAGTGACATCTGCAGAGCTTACTATGGCTGGAATCGAGAGCCGCATTCCTGCGGACGAAGTTTTCGACGCCATGAGCGCCATCGGAAAAAATATGAATCCAAATATAAAAGAAACCGGCACAGGTGGCGTTGCCGCCACACCTACCGGTTTAAAAATAGCTAATTCAATCTAGTATATGAATTACTGCTCACCAAGTTTTCCATGCTTCTCGTAGTTTGTAATGCGAGAAGCTTTATTTTTGTCGTCAACGAAAACAACCTTTGGCTTGTGTTCCTTGGCTTCAGCGGCGTCTACGCTGCAATAGCACATGATGATTACATGGTCGTTTACTGATACGCAACGAGCTGCTGCACCATTAAGGCAAATCACACCGCTTCCACGCTCGCCTGCTATTGTGTATGTCTCAAAACGGTTTCCGTTTTCCACATCAACAATCTGCACCATCTCGTATTCAAGGATGCCTGCCGCATCAAGCAAATCCTCGTCAATGGTGATGCTTCCAACATAATCAAGCTCTGCCTGTGTTACTGTTGCTCTGTGTATTTTGCCTTTAAGCATTGTTAAATTCATTTCTTTATACCTTTCTTACTTTACTGCGTCTTCAACGATGAAGTTATCAATTAATCGCACCTTGTCTCCAAAATATACAGCCACTGCTGTAAGGATAGGACCATCAATCTTATCCACTTTTTGAAGCTCGTTCCAGTCTACTATTTCCACATAATCAACTCTTGCAAGTGGCTCAGACTCGATGATATCTGTAACAGCCTTCTTTACCACATTTGCATCCTTCTCACCTGAACGCACCATCTCTTCACCTACAGTAAGTGCCTTGTGAAGTACAAGAGCCTTTTCACGCTCCTCCTCAGAAAGATAAGTATTACGTGAGCTCTTTGCAAGACCGCTTTCCTCACGGATGATTGGGCAGCCAATGATTTCAATGTTGAAATTTAAGTCTCGAACCATACGCTTAACGATTGCAAGCTGCTGAGCATCCTTCTGACCAAAGTATGCCTTATCAGCCTCTGTAATATTGAAAAGCTTACTAACAACAGTACATACTCCATTAAAGTGGATAGGACGGCTCTTTCCGCAAAGCTCTGTTGATAAAGTATCCACGCCCACATAGGAATGGAATCCCTCGAGATACATCTCAGATGGTTCTGGATGGAAAATCAAATCAGTGCCAAGACCTTCGCATAATTCACAATCAGCGTCAAAGTCCCTAGGATATGTAGCTAAATCTTCCTTTGGTCCAAACTGTATCGGATTTACGAAGTCAGAAACGATTACCTTGTCACACTCCCCACGTGCACGCTTAATAAGGCTTGCGTGCCCCTCATGTAAATAACCCATTGTTGGAACAAGGCCAATTGTAAGACCCTGCTTCTTCCACTCTCTTACATTCTCTTTAACTTCTTTTATAGTTGTAGCCTTTATCATAACTATGCCTCTACCCTTTCATCTTCAAGTGTTACTGTAAATTCCTTTGTAGCTGCTGCCTTGCGAACCTCATCCATAACCTCTGAATCAATTTTGAAATTGTGCTCTGCTGCAGGGAAAGCCTTTGACTTAACCTCTGAATCATACTCCTTGAATGCACGCTTCATTTCCTCACCGATATTTGCAAAGTGCTTTACAAACTTTGGCTTGAAGCCTGAGAACATTCCAAGCATATCCTGATATACAAGAACCTGACCATCGCAGCCATTTCCAGCACCAATACCGATTGTAGGAATTGTAAGCTCCTGTGAAATAAGAGTAGCAAGCTCCTCTGGAACACACTCCAGTGTAACCATAAATGCACCAGCTTCCTCAACAGCCTTTGCGTCCTTGAGAATCTGGATTGCACGCTCAACGTTCTTTCCCTGAACCTTGAAACCACCAAAGGCATTGATAGACTGTGGTGTAAGACCAATATGTGCAACTACTGGAATATCTGCATTTACGATAGCACGAATCTGCTCACAAACTGATGCACCGCCCTCAAGCTTTACAGCCTGTGCATGGCCTTCCTTTATAAGACGTCCTGCATTTTTTACTGCAT
>JAEEGF011289381.1_pt1 | contig 26531 bp, 29 predicted proteins | sample 9134171 | NCBI WGS metagenome assembly JAEEGF01 (sample SAMN16246542, study PRJNA631951) | gut metagenome | biome: gut microbiome; feature: rumen; material: AP-attached | host: Bos | place: Iran: Karaj | collected 2018-10 | reverse complement strand
CCAAGCCTTTATTTACCATTGTAGAAGAATCAATGGTAATTTTCTTGCCCATACTCCAGTTAGGATGATTCAATGCCTGCTCCAAAGTAACATTTTGCATCTCCTCCCAGGTCATTCCTCTGAAAGGTCCACCTGAAGCAGTAAGCAAAATCTTATTGATTTCATTGTGTTCCTCACCCTGCAGAGACTGGAAAATGGCACTGTGCTCAGAATCTACAGGAAGAATCTTCACCTGTTTGTCACGAGCCAAGGGCATAATAATATGTCCAGCTGTAACCAATGTCTCCTTGTTGGCAAGAGCTATATCCTTGCCCGCCTCAATAGCAGCAATTGTAGGACGAATTCCAAGCATACCCACAATAGCTGTAACCAAAATATCAGACTCTGGAATTGTAGCAACAGCTAGAAGCCCTTCCATCTGTGACAGCACCTGAATGCCTGATAAATCAGAAATATTCTGTCTAAGTTCTGCAGCCTTGTCCTCATCCCATACAGCAACAACTGCAGGCTTGTACTGACGAATCTGCTTCTCAAGCAAAGCAATATTGCTTCCTGCTGACAAAGCTACCACATTTAACTCACTACTATTTTGAGAAATAATATCTAATGTCTGTGTTCCAATGGAACCAGTTGATCCAAGAATAGCAACATTTCTCATAATTGCATCCTTCCTCCTTACAAATCTACAAAATCTCCTATAATAAATTAGAAGCCAAGAAATATACTATTGGCGCAGTGATAATAACACTGTCAAATCTGTCAAGAATTCCACCATGGCCAGGAATCAACTTGCCATAATCCTTGATATCATAGTTTCTCTTGATTGCGGAAGCAGCCAAATCACCAATCATGGAAATCAAAGCTCCAATTCCACTTACAACTGCCAAAATATATACTTCATTCTGTGCCATTTCCATCTGATTTCGGAAAATATAGCAATATAATACTGTCAGAAGCATAGAACCAACTACTCCACCAACAGCACCCTCAATGGATTTCTTTGGGCTGAGTACTGGTGCCATCTTGTGCTTGCCAAATAATACACCTACACAGTAAGCGCATGTATCACATCCCCATGAACACAGGAAAATCAACCATACCAAGTATGCACCTCTCTCAAGCATTCTGGTCTGATAGAGAAATGATAGCATAATAGCTACATAAAACAATCCAAAGAATCCTGCCATAATCTGATCAGCCTTGTACTTAGGATATGTAAGAACATATACTCCAAGCATAATAATAAGAAATACTATAGGCAAAATCATATGCTCAGGCAAGAACTTCCACAGCAAATCACCGTAATATACCAGACATGCTATATATCCTACAAAGCCAGCCAGGCTCTTCTCAATACCAAATACTCTATATAATTCATACATTCCAATCAGAGAAATAACAGCCATGGTTCCAAGCAACACATTGCCTCCAGTAATTATTACTGCAAGAGCAATTATTACCAATACTATTCCACTGATTAATCTAGTTCTAAACATCTCAATTATTACCTTTCAAATATATATTATCTACACCTTACCATAACGGCGGTCCCGATTCTCATAAGCTTCCACAGCTTCCTGTAAATCCTTCTTACTAAAGTCTGGCCATGGCACAGGTGTAAAATAGAATTCCGCATAAGCCAACTGCCACAACAGATAATTAGATAATCTCTGCTCGCCACTGGTTCTAATCATTAAATCAGGATCTGGCAAATCTGCTGTATCCAAATATTTCGAGAAGTTCTCCTCTGTAATATCATCTGCAGATAAATCTCCTGATGTAATATCCTGATTCATCTTGCGAATGCCTCGCACAATCTCATCTCTACTGCCATAATTTATAGCAAAAGTCAGATTAAATCCATCATATGCAGCAGATTCTACTTCTAATTCACGAATCTGCTTCTGCATATCTTCTGACAATCTGGTCTTGTCACCAATAACGCGAACTCTCATATTGTTCTTCTTGGCAACAGCCTTACAAGTTTTCAAATAAGAGCCCAACAGTTTCATCAAGGCTTCCACTTCCTCATCTGGTCTGTTCCAGTTCTCTGTGGAGAAAGCATATAATGTCAAATATTTAATGCCCAAATCATAGGCATCACGAGCTATGGTTTCAACATTCTTGGCACCAGCTGTATGGCCAGCTGTTCTAGGAAGTCCTTTGGCTTTGGCCCATCTTCCATTTCCATCTAATATGATTGCAACATGCTGTGGTACACTCATAAAAACCTCCATAATGTGTAAAAAAAGGGCACTAATTAAGTGCCCCTTATCTTCTTTAAATCAATTAAACTGTAGTTACTTCCTTAGTCTTGGCTTCAACTGCCTTGTCTATGTCCGCAATAAACTTATCTGTGAGCTTCTGAACCTCATCCTCAAGTCCTTTGATTTCATCTTCAGAAATGTCAGCTTCCTTAGACAACTTCTTGAAAGAATCATTGGCATCTCTACGAATATTTCTGATAGCTACCTTGGCTTCCTCGCCGCGCTTCTTAACATCCTTGGCAAGTTCAAGACGTCTCTCCTCTGTAAGCTCAGGGAACACAAGTCTAATAACCTTACCATCATTTGTAGGATTCAATCCCAAATCAGACATCATAATAGCCTTCTCGATTTCCTTCAGCAAGCTTGCTTCCCAAGGCTGAATCTGAATCATTCTAGGCTCTGGCACGTTGATGTTGGCAACCTGCTGTAATGAAGTAGGCACACCATAATAATCAACCATTACCTTGTCCAATACATGTGGATTAGCGCGTCCAGCTCTAATAGTTGTATATTCTTCTGTTAAATTATTGAAAGACTTCTGCATCTTGTCTTCATAAACTGATAATCTCTCGTCCATTACATCCTCCATTATACAGTAACTTTAGTACCATTAAAGTCTCCTGAAATGGCCTTTACAATACTATTTTCTTCCTGCAATGCAAATACATACATTGGCATCTTATTTTCCATACACATAATAGAAGCTGTTAAATCAACAACTGCTAATTGCTTATCAATAACCTCCTGAATTGGAAGTTCATCATATCTCTTAGCATCTGGATTAACCTTTGGATCGCTGTCATATACACCGTCAATTGCCTTGGCAAGTAAAATAACATCAGCCTCAATTTCAATAGCTCTCAATACTGTAGCTGTATCTGTTGAGAAATATGGATGTCCTGTGCCTCCTGCAAAGAAGCAAACCTTACCCTGTGCAAAAGCAGCATTTGCAGCATCCTTGGAGAAGCCCTGTGTAAATGCTCCGCATACAAATGGTGTAAATACTTCTGTAGTCATACCTACAAATCTGAAAATCTCTGATACATAGATACAGTTCATAACAGTTGCAAGCATACCAATCTGATCTGCCTTGGTTCTGTCAATTGTCTCAGAAGTACGACCGCGCCAGAAGTTACCACCACCGATTACGATACCAACTTCAACGCCGTCATCAACAAGCTTCTTAACCTGTTTTGCTACTGCAATACAAGTCTGCTCATGAAAACCAGTTTTATTCTCTCCGGCAAGTGCCTCGCCGCTTAATTTCAATAATACTCTCTTCATTATACCCGACCTCGATTATGCGAATAATCCATCCACATCAACATCAGCATATACCTGAGAACAGAATCCCTGGATAACAGCACCATTGTTGATCTGAACTGAACGAGATTTAATATTTCCAACGATAACTGCTGATGTATCAACAACAACAGGTCCCTGAACATCAATGTCACCCTTTACAGCACCAGCGATAACTGCTGATGTAGCTGAGATGTTACCAATAATAACTGAACCAACACCAATCTTGGCTGTTCCAGATGTATTAACCTCACCTTCGATCTTGGCAGCATCTGCGAAGAACTCTGATGAAGTGCTATTTCCTGTAATAGAACCTGTAACAACAAGCTTACCATTACATACAACATCACCGTTGATTGTACCCTGAACATCAACTGAACCAGCAGATTCAATATTACCTGTAATCTTCATACCAGCTGTAATAAGTGCTGTCTCATCTGTAGCTGCTTCTGTCTGTGTAAATACAGGTGTGCTAACTGGCTGAGCAACTGGTGTAGGTGCTACTGTCTCTCTTGTTGTATTATTTAACTCCTGGTTATTATCCATTGTGTTTGTAACCTCCGATGTATTTGTTTCATTCTTTGATGCGATTGACTCATTATTATCAACCTTCTTTGATACCTGCTCTAAGAGTCCATCTAATTTATTTAATTCAGACTCAACATCAATATCAGTATTGAGAGGTGTAGTATCATTTACCTCTTCTGTCTCGTCAAATTCCTCATCTGACACGATATCATTTACTGCCTCTGAGAAATCATCCTTAAACTCTTTAAAAAATCCCATTATCTTTCCTCCATTTTCTCTTGTCCACTACTGTGAAATAGTAACATGCTGAATAACTGTAGTCTCCCCATCTATAGGTAAAATCAAAGCTCCTGCCTTCTGAAGTTCCTCGATTAACTTAGGCAGAGCCTGTACAGTCGCATCTTTTGCCTCAGTATCGTGCATAAGCACAACCGACGTTTTATATTTTACCACATCATTCATTACATTTTCAACCAAATCATCAGGTGTATATGCCAAAGATGTGGCATCTCCACTGGACACATTCCAGTCAAAATATTTCACACCCTGATCATTAACATATTGTATGTATTGAGACATATCAATATTGCTTACCTTGTTACTGCTTCCACCTGGAAATCTGTAATATACGCTCTCCACTCCAGTGGTGTCATATATTAGATTCTGAATCTGTTCAAAATCATTTTTGAAAGCATCCAAAGAACTATAGATCTCAGAATATTTATGAGAATAAGAATGCATACCAATAGTATGGCCCTCATTGACAATTCTCTGATATATACCCTTGTATTCTTCCTCAGGTTTTCCAACTACAAAAAAAGTAGCCTTCACACCATAATCATCCAGAATATCCAAAATCTCGTTGGTATTCTCACTAGGACCATCATCAAAGGTCAGATATACCTTTAACACATCCTCTGTTCCAGCCAGGTTGTCTATGTCTTCATCCGTTTGATTGACAAGCTTAAGCCCTGAATCAGCCCCATTTACAGCTGCATCAACATTTTCAGAATAATCATAATCCCCTGTAAGAAAATCAATCTGTTTCTGCAATGATACTACCTTGATACATAGCAAAGTAATAACAATTATAGAAATGGCCATCCAGATAGCTATGGTGGATAATATTGCTGTCTTTATTCTAGCCACGCGCTTGCGTCTATCGCGCTTGCTTTTTAAGTTATTAGGCTCATTAGAGTCGTTTCCAGCCATGGCTTCATATCTCCCTTCCTTAAAGTCTATACTATTGTATCATATTTAATATATTATTTCTTTTCAAAATTATATTTAGCCATTCCATTACTTAGATGATAACCGCCATTCTCATCAATAAGGATACATTCAATGCCATCAGTGGCATTTACAAGCTTCATTCCTCTGTCTAATCCCAAGCAGAAAACCGCAGTTGAATAGGCATCGCACTCCATGGAAGATTTGCCTATTATAGTAGCACTAATAACACCATTTTTCGCTGGATAACCAGTGTTTCTATCCAGAATATGATGATAATTTACACCATTTTGTTCAAAATATCTCTCATAATTACCGGAAGTAACAATGGATAAATCAGATACACTGAGGCCTCCATATACATTGGAGCTGTCCAGAGGATCTGTGATTCCCACATTCCAGTTTGATCCATCTGCCTTATTACCTATGGTGATAATATTGCCTCCAAAATCCAAAATTCCTACAATCTCCGGATTGATAGACAGTATAAGATTCTCAATTCTATCAGCTGCATAACCCTTGGCTATAGCTCCCATATTCAGCTGCAACTTGTCAGATGTAACTGTCAGAGTATTGGTATCTGTATCCAGGGATAAATATTTACATCCTGTGCCTTCTAGAGCAGACTGAATTTCTTCATCCTGTGGAACTTTGGCATGATCTGTGCCAATACCCCAGAGATTAATCAGATTACCAATTGTAACATCCAATGCTCCATCAGATTTCTCATTTACATCCATGGCACAGCTTAATACTTCTTCTATTTCATCAGACACCTGAATAGTAGTTTCACCCTGGGCAATAGCCTCATTAATGTGATAAAGCTCACTGTCCTTGGCCTGGGCGCTGAATACATTTTCCAAGGCATCTACTTCTTCAAAGGATTTAACAATACAATCCTCCAACTGAAGCTTATCCTTACCGTAGAGTGTAATTGTCATCACGGTATCAAAATGAACCTCTGACTCAGTGGAACTCTCTATAGGATTTCCAAAGATTGATTTGCTACAGCCAGTCATAGAAAGCATTGATATTACCAATGCATTTACCATAAATACTGATATTATTTTATTCATTTTCAATCCATATGATATATGTTTCATATAAATAAACTCCTGCTATAAATCATAAATCCCGTCACTATAGACATCTATAATGACGGGATAAATATCAATTATGTAAAGGAATTAGTCAAATATTACTGACCCATCTGCTTTGCAACTTCTTCTGCAAAATTCTCTTCCTTCTTTTCCATACCTTCACCAACTTCAAAACGAACCATATCTGTGATCTTGATATCGCTTGAAACTGACTCTAAGTACTTAGCAACGTTCTGCTTACCATCTTCAGCCTTAACATAAACCTGATCCATAAGAACAACGTCCTTAAGCATCTTGTTGATACGACCCTTGATGATTCCTTCCTTAACCTTCTCTGGCTTAGAAGCTTCCTTAGGATCATTTTCCATCTGAGCCTTGAGAATCTCTGTCTCATGGTCGATGTATGACTGCTCAACATCTGTATCATAGATGTACTTTGGATTCAAAGCAGCAATCTGCATTGCAACATTTGAAAGAGCTTCCTTTGTTGCATCATCATTTGCACCATTTGCAGCAACGAGAACACCAATTCTACCGCCACCATGTACATAAGATACAACAACGTCTCCTGAAACCTTCTTGAAACGACGAACAGATAACTTCTCGCCGATTGTAGCTGTCTTCTCAACAAGCTCATCCTTTAATCCGTTCAAGCCAAGAAGAGCTTCAACGTCCTCACCGTCAACACCACCGTTAAGTGATGAAGCAAGTGCCTGGTCAGCAACTTCCTGAACGAAGTTCTGGAATGTCTCATTCTTTGCAACGAAATCTGTCTCAGAGTTAACTTCAACAACACATGCTGTGTTTCCGTTTAATGCAACTCTTGTGATACCTTCTGCAGCGATTCTGCTAGCCTTCTTCTCAGCCTTAGCCTGTCCGTTCTTTCTCAAGAACTCAACTGCTGCGTCCATATCACCATCTGTCTCGCCAAGTGCCTTCTTACAGTCCATCATACCAGCGCCTGTAAGCTCACGTAATTCTTTAACCATAGCTGCTGTAATAGCCATTTCACATTCCTCCAATATCTAAAATTTATATACGATAAATTTAATTATGCCTCTTCTGACTCCTCAGCCTCAGCTGTCTCTGTCTCAACTGTTCCCTGCTTTGCCTCGATAACAGCGTCTGCCATTGTACCAACAATAAGCTTAACTGCACGGATAGCATCATCGTTTCCTGGGATAACATAATCTAACTCATCTGGATCGCAGTTTGTATCTGAGATACCGATAAGAGGAATTCCAAGTGCATGTGCCTCCTGTACGCAGATTCTCTCCTTCTTAGGATCTACAATAAAGATAGCATCAGGAATTCTACCCATTTCCTTGATACCACCAAGGTTCTTTGTAAGCTTCTCAAGCTCTTTCTTAAGCTTAATAACTTCCTTCTTAGGAAGAACATCAAAGATTCCGTCCTCTTCCATCTTCTCAATTTCCTTGAGACGAGCGATTCTTGACTCGATTGTCTTGAAGTTTGTAAGCATACCTCCAAGCCATCTCTCATTTACATAGAACATTCCACAACGCTCAGCTTCCTGCTTAATAGCATCCTGTGCCTGCTTCTTTGTTCCAACAAAAAGGATGATTCCACCCTGCTCAGCAATATCAAATACTGCATCATAAGCCTCGTCAACCTTACCTACAGACTTCTGAAGATCGATGATATGGATACCATTTCTCTCTGTGTAGATGTAAGGAGCCATTTTAGGGTTCCATCTTCTTGTCTGATGTCCAAAATGAACACCTGCCTCAAGTAACTGCTTCATTGAAATAACACTCATTTTCTTTACCTCCTGGTTATTCACTTCCACATATATCATTTTCTCGCCAAACCCTTGTATTTATGGGCACCAAGACGAAAATCAATATGTGTGATTAATTTTAAGCCGTTTGCTATTATATCACAGCAAACGGCTCCTATCAAGCATTTTATTTTATTATAAGCCCATGTCAGCACATTTGTATCAATGTATTATTTTCCCATAAGTGCATTGGCTATCTCTTCAAAGGTTGAACCTTTTGTAATTGTATAAGTTCCCGGCTGCAAAAAATTGTCATCATTGCTCAAAGTCAGAAATTTATCAAAGGCTTCCGCATTATCAACTATACCCTGCTCCTGCAGATGATTTGAAATAATTGAAGATGTCTCCCCACGAGAAATAGTAAATTCAACAGTCTCCACCGGCGCACCTTCCCCATTAGTATCAGTACCATTAGCATTGGCATCCGTAGTATTAGCATCTGTGCCATTGGCATTGTCTGTGGCATTGGCCTGAGCTGCAGCATCATCCTCTGAATTCTTGTCATCCTCTGAATCCATGTTGTCAGCTATAGTTCCCTTCTCATCGGGATATACCATACCAAGCTTCTTCGCCTCAGATTCAATCTGGGACTTGGACATAGATGTTGTGGAAAATGCAGAAGAAATCATCCATATTAAACTTATTACAATAAGAGCAATTCCCGCTCCTCTTAGATAATATTTCAGTTTCATGATTCCTTGCCTCCGTTAAATAAGCCTAATACCAGCTTAACCTCTCCAAGGCCCTTGCCCATCTGCTTTGCAATTTCAATCTCACTTAAGCCTTCATTATACAGCTTTAAGATTTCATCATTTCTATTGCCTTCACCGGCATGTTCATTTTCATTATAAACTTCAAACTCATCCTGAAGACTGGAATCGTCTTCGCTGACTCCTATATTTTCTGGCATTTCAAGCTCTACAGCTTTCTGAGACATGGCCTCAACCTGTTCAATCTTGTCATCAATAGATGCTTCCATCTGTGTTACAGCCGACTGCATAAGTCCCAGTTCCTTGGTTAAATCTGTAACCTTTTGCTGTTTCTCATTGAGCATCTCATACATGAACATAATCTCATTATGAGATTTATTCATAGAATCCAAAACTGTATCAGAATATTCACTTATGGACATAATCTTGTTGTTAAGCTCCTTGTCAGTCTCCACTGCAAAAGATTCAATCTTCTCATCAATCTTGTCCTTGGCCATTTCCTCAAGTTTTGATTCTGCCGCCTTCATTTCTTTTTCAAGCAATATTTTGATTTCTTTTTCACCCAGTTTTTGAATTTCTTGTACATCAGAAGAAGACAGTTTCTCCGAAACGAAGAAACTGCCAACAAGAAATACAATACCTATTACTAAAAGCGAAATCTGTAATCCGGTCATGATATTCTCCTTAAATTTTCATGTCAAATGGTACATGTTCTCCCTTTACTAAAACCTGACCATCTGCATTTTCCTTTTTCTTCTTTATAACCTTCTTCTTCTTGCCAGGCTGATAACCGCTTCCATTGCCTTCACGGTCATCATAATTATACTGCTCAGCCTCAACATCATCCTTTGTCATTACTGAATTTGCAGCATGTTCTTCTTCCTGCCTAACTTCCGCAGTAACCTGTTGCTGTTGAAGAGCACCTTTTTCCCCTTCATTAGCACTGGTTCTGGTTGCCTCGGCAGTATTCTGCAACATTGCATTAAATTCCAAAGGTCTAATAGTCATAAATTACCTCCTACAGAGAACTATATACAATTTCTCCGTCTTTCTTCTCAAGCACACAGAAAGATCTCTTGTCCTTAACTATTGCTTCAGTTCCAGAAATTGAAACAGCAGTTCCTGGATATATATCTCTACGGACAGAAATTTTGGCATGCTTGCTATTCAAAATTTCCTGGTGTAATTCTTCTAACTCACTCTCGCCCTTGTTCAATTCATTTATCATACTCTCAAGCTGTGCTCGCAGTACCTTAAAGGCTTCAATCTGCTTTGCTTCAAGCTGAGCTCCTGATTTAATCAATGCTTCATATTTGTCATATAAAGCTCGCATCTTGGCAACATTTGCCTTCAGTTCATCTACCTTGGTCTGCAACTTGGTGAAATAATCTTTTCTCTCAGGTGATACACCAACCTCTATTGTGGTTTTACCCCCCATTTCAGATCCAATAATATTGGCTTCCACCTTGCCTATGGCTTTGATGGTTCCGCCATTTATAGAGCCTTTTTTCTCTGCAACAATTATATCTTCACCAGATGTAACATTGCTATATATAAGAGAACCAGCTTCTACAAATCCACCTGCAAATACTGTAGCATTTTCTATATATTTTGCAATAACATTGCCGCCGGCTTCAATGACACCTTTTTGCATACCTTGTATGCCGCATTTCACTATAACATTGCCATCAGCATGAATTAAGCAATCTTCCACACTGCCCTCAACTTCTATATTGCCATGAGCAGTTATCTTGAAACCACCTCGCACATTGCCTCGCACATGTACATTGCCATTGTATTCAATATCACCAGTAGAATTATCTACATCTGCCGGGACCTCATATACATCTGCTACAAAAACTTTGCCACCTGTAAGAGTAACATGTCCTGTCACATCTGAATAAATATTTAACCCATCCTCAGATATTGATATATTTCTACCGTATTCTAACTTCTTATTCTTGACACTTCTAGGTGGAGTCACCTTACCAAATACATCTGAACCCGGTTGTCCTGGATTCATAGGATGTAATGTAGCAAGCAAGTCTCCTGCATTCACATGAGAAATAGTATCCAGTGAATGATAATCAACTGAACCATCCTCATTATGTTTAGGTTTTAAATTAGGATTGGTATTGAAGAAATACTCAATTCTAGCGTCGCTGCCATGAACAGGCTGGCGACCTTCTGCAAATACTAGAGGTGTCTCATATACATGATTATCAAGGAATTCATTTATCAAATCCTCATTGATACCATATTTAATCCCCTTACTCTTCAGCTCATGCATTATGTCATTAATATCCAGCTTATTACCCTTTGAAGATGGCGCATGAAATATACATGTAATCTTCATCTTGTCCAATGAACATATCATATCCATAGTCTCAATGAATTCCAATCCATCTCCCTCAGATAGATTTATCTGACAATCAACCCCACTAAATACTGCATCACTTAAATCTTTTTCTGACCCCACTTTTATCCCTTTTTGGTTTAAAAAAGACGTCAGTTCCTTATAAGAAACTGGCGCCCCTCCTTCCTTCGGGGCAAAAATATTACATACAGGTGTCTTTCCCATCCAGCTAATTTGGAAATATCCGTTTTTTTGCTCCATGTCTTCTCCTTGTTATTCATTTGTAAGTATGTCTAAGTAATCTCCCAAATGCTTGCGCATTTTTACTATAGCCTTGGTATGCAATTGTGAAACACGAGATTCAGAAACATCCAAGACTTTGCTAATCTCTTTCAAGGTCATATCTTCGTAATAATACATCAGTACAACCTGCTTCTCTTTCTCGGTAAGTTTCTCAAGAGTTTCAGCAAGCATCTGCTTCATCTCCTGCTGAGAAACCATATCTTCAGGCTGTATAAAATGTGAATTACGATGAGCATCCATAACAGGTTCGGCTCCCTGCTCTACATACTCATTTAAAGAAACCACATTGGTAACCTTTAATTGAGATTGCCAATCTAACAATTCATCCCCGGACAAACCTAATTCCTCTGCAATTTCTTCGTCAGAGGCTGTTTTGCCGGTGCGCATCTCAATATTTTTAATAGCTTCATCAATCTGTTTCTGTTTCTGTCTAACCGTCCTTGGAATCCAGTCCATCTTTCGAATCTGATCCAATATTGAACCACGAATTCGAAAACTAGCATAGGTCTCAAACTTTACATCTTTTGCAAGTTCATACTTATCAATTGCATCAATAAGACCAAAAATACCATAGCTACACAAATCATCATATTCGACATTCTTCCCCAAATACATGCTCAGTCGACCTGCAACAACTTTAACAAGAGGTGCATATTCTATGATAATCTGCTCTCTTAATTCCGGAGTTGGTTTTTTTCGATAGGAATCCCAAAGTTTATCTTTGTCAACCGTTTTCATCCTACTCCTCCGCCATTATTATTCTTCTGTGTCTTCGGATATTACATCCTCAACTTCACTTTCTTCATTCTCTTCGTCAGTCTCTTCTTCCATTACATTCAATGATTTATCGAGAATGATCTTAACTATAATACCTATGACGCCAAAAATTATAACAGCGCACAGAAGTCTTGTAGTGAAAATAGTAAAGGATACATGCTGTATGATAGATGCAACACATGAAACCAACGCTGCAATCAATGTAATAATAATCGGTATCGGTTTTGTGTTCATAACTATCCTTATATCTCCTTTACGTCCTTGCCTACAGCCTTTATAAGGTAAACTCCTGTCTCACTATATAATTCAACTGTACGACCATAGTTTAGTCCTGTGTCTTCTGCCTTCAAAGGAATTCCCAACTGTTTCAGTTTCTCCTTTGATGCTTTGGCATTCTTCTCGCCAATATTAATGCCGCTACCACTGCCATTGCTCATTTCGAACATTTTGGCACCGCCTGCAATTTTGGCAACTAATTTTGACTTGTTTGCGCCTGCTTTTAACATGTCGTCATATAATTTCTGAATTCCGGTATCTGCAAACTTCGCAATATTAGAATTATTTCTAATCTGAGTGCTATCCGGAAGCATTATATGAGCAAGCCCGCTGATTTTGGTAGTAGGATCATATAAAGCAATTCCTATACATGATCCCAAACCAATAGTTGTCAGTACATCAGGGGCTTTACATATTTTTAAATCAGCCATTCCAACCTTTATTACTTGTCCCATAATACGCCCCTATCACAATGATAATCCCAATGAAGTTAATATTTTCTCATATGAATCTTCTTCCGGCATTAGGATAAAGTATCCATTGATTGCCAATTCATCACTAAATTCAGTCTTAATCATAAGTGCATTATCACCCATCATACCGAACTGAATAGCTGGCACGCTCAAAATAGCTGCAGCCATATCTACTGATACAAATGGTATTGTAGGTGTAATAACCAGATTTGTAAGACCTGACAGTGCTGAAAGATAAGATCCAGCAATAATATTGCCTATTTCTTTTACAGCAGATAAATCCATCTCGTCAAAAGGTTCATTGTAATCAGCTGGTCTCATCATAAGTCTGTTGATAATATGATGAGCTGAATCCATATCCATCAAGAACATCATGCTGCCCTCGATGTCGCTTTCAACCCCCAACATAATACCTACAATAACCTCATCTTCAGCTCCCATTGACTCTCCAATTTTCTCAACTGGAAGAAACTGTACCTCAGGTACACTCATGTCAATTTTCAAGCCAAGCATATTAGCGATTGCAGATGTTGCATTACCTGCTCCAATATTACCAATTTCTTTGAGTACATCGATGTACTTCTCATTTACTTCTTCTAAACTAAGCATATATCCTCCTAGCCAGTAACAAAAAACACACTATGCATTGTCTACTTCGTCAAAGATTGATGAGATTTCTAAGATAGAAATAAGTTCGCCCTCATTCTTACCAATTCCACTAATGAAATTGTCCTTCTCAGGAGACTGAGTCTTGGCATTCTCGTCAATCTCGTCTTCAGAAAGTGCAATTACTTCCTTTACTTCATCAACAACGACTCCAATAAGTCCCATCTCTTCTGTCTTCAAGATGATAATTCTAGACAAATCTGTAAATTCATCATCATCAAGCTTCATCTTACGACGAAGACTCATAAGTGGAACTACCTCACCACGCAGGTTGATAATACCAATATAGTGGAAAGGTGCCTTTGGAACTCTTGTAATCTTGCACATACGAACAATATTATCTACATATGAAATATCAAGACCATACTGCTCATTTCCAATGCTTACAACTATATATTGAACTTTTTCTTTTTCAACTACTTCTAATCCGTATTCATCTGTCATGATTATTTACCTCCTACTTAAAAGATTGCATTAACATCGATAATCAAAGCAACCTCGCCATCTCCAAGGATAGTAGCGCCATTGATAATCTTGTTGTTATCGATACATTTACCAAGTGATTTAATAACAATCTCTTGCTGTCCTATCAAATTGTCAACAACTACACCAGCGTAACTGTCGCCCTTCTTAACAACAACAACAGTTAAGCTTTCTGGTTCCTCCTCCTTTGGAGTTGAATCAAGAAGCTCGTCTAATCTGATAAGTGGAATAACCATTCCTCTTAAATGAATAACTTCTTCTGCCTGCACATATTTAATCTCACTAACAGGAATATTCTCAATATTCTGGATAGATCCAAGTGCGATAGCATATTTCTCATCTCTAACTTCAACCATAAGTGCCTGGATAATAGCAAGAGTAAGTGGAAGTCTAACAACGAATGTTGTTCCCTGACCAAATACACTCTTTACTTCTACATCTCCACCTAATGATTCGATATTAGATTTAACAACGTCAAGTCCAACACCTCTACCAGAGATATCTGTAACCTTCTTAGCCATTGAGAAACCAGGATTGAACAAGAAGTCAATAACTTCTTTCTTAGATAAGTTCTCAGCCTGCTCTTCTGTAACAAGACCTCTCTCAACTGCCTTACCACGAATCTTCTCAATATCAAGACCAGCACCATCATCCTTTACCTCGATGATGACATTGTTGCCTTCCTGGAAAGCGTTCAATGTAATTGAACCTGTCTCAGGCTTACCTGCAGCACGTCTTGTCTCAGGATCCTCAATACCGTGGTCAGCTGAGTTTCTAAGTAAATGCTGTAATGGGTCACCAATCTGATCCACAACAGTTCTATCAAGCTCTGTGTCCTCACCAGTCATGTACAATTCCATAGGCTTGTTAAGCTTACGGCTCAAGTCACGAATCATACGTGGGAACTTAGCTACTGTATTCTCAATAGGAACCATTCGAACCTTCATAACTGACTCATGAAGAGTTGTTGTGATTCTCTCAAGATATTCAATCTGCTCATGGAAAGACTGCTGATTTTCATCACTTCTTGTATCCTGATCACTAATAGATACAAGTGAGTTCTTTGCAATAATCAACTCACTAACCTGATTCATAAGTGCATCCAACTTCTCAATATCCACACGAACTGTTCTAGCTGTTACAGGCTTGTTAGCTGGTGCATTCTTGCTTCCCTTTGCTGCTGGAGCCTTGGCTGGTGCAGGAGTTTCCTTCTTCTCCTCAGCTGGCTTTTCAGCTGGTGCAGGAGCTGTCTCCTCTTCCTTCTTCTCAGTAGCTTCCTCAGCTGGCTTTGTATATGTAGCTAATGTAACTTCCCCTGCGTCAATCTTCTCAATTTCTGAAACTGCAGAAATTGCATCAAGCATTGGCTGAAGCTCACTTTCTGTAACAACAATCATGTTAAATGTTAAATCAAATTTCTCATCCTCAATGTCCTCTGAGCTAGGATTGTAAATAAGAATATCACCGAAATCTTCTACAGCCTTGTAAACCAAAAATGCTCTGGCTGCCTTTAACATACAATCTTTCTGAATATGTACAGTAAATCCATACATCTTGGCACCTGAAGATTCAGCTTTTTTAATCTTTTCAAGCTCATCCTCATCAAGCTTCAAGTTCTCGTATTCAAATCCTTCACCAGAAGTCTCTGCTTCTGCTGTTTCCTCTGAAGCTGCAGTTTCTGCAGGTGCAGCAGTTGCTGAGCCGTCTCCACCTTCCAAGAATTCATTTAACATCTTGATAAGGTGCTCATTAGCCTCATCACCTTCACCAGAAGTAGCCTTTACAGTTTCCAAATATGCCTCAATAGCATCAAGGCACTGGAACAGAATATCAATCAAAGTACTGTTGACTTTGATATTATCATTTCTTACTTCTGAGAATACATTTTCCATATCATGTGTAAGATGCTGCATCTTCTTGAATCCCATAGTACCTGCCATACCCTTTAATGAGTGAGCAGCTCTAAAGATTTCATTTACACAATCCTTATTCTCTGGCTCCTTCTCCAGAAGCATAATATTATCACTCAGCTCCTGAATGTGACCATTTGTCTCATCGATAAAAATATCTAAATATTGACTTACATCCATTTCTATTCCTCCAGTCTTCTCATAATTGCATCTGCTATTTTGTTAATAGGTTCAACTTCATCAGATAAACCAGACTGTTCAACTGCCTTTGGCATTCCGTATACTACGCAAGTCTCCTGGCTTTCTGATATAACATATGTTTTTTTGAATCGCTTTAGATCTCTTATTCCTCTAGAGCCATCTGCTCCCATACCAGTTAATACTACACAGATGATTTCATCATAGTGTAATTTCTGGATGGAATCATACATTACATCTGCACAAGGTCTCAAGCTATTCACCGGAGGAGTATTCAAAATATTTGCTATTACTTCTCCGCTGCGATTTTCACTAAGTTCTAGATGTCTACCACCTGGAGCAATATATACCCAACCAGGTTTCAATACCTCGCCGTCCTCTGCTTCTTTTACAGAAACCTGACTAGATCTGTCAAGTCTCTCTGCAAGAGCTGCGGTAAATCCCTCAGGCATATGCTGTACCAATACCAGAGGTACATTCATTCTACCAGGAATCATAGGTATCAAATTATGAAGTGCTTGTGGTCCTCCAGTTGAACAGGCAAGAGCAATCAATTTACCTTTATTAGGTCTACTGCTATAGCTTGGAGCTGATTGCTTTGGTGCCGGTTTGCTTTCATAAGACTGTGAATTAGTACTAGGTGCCTGGGCTGTATTACTAATTCCATTACCAGCTGGCGAACTGTTAATCGAATCATTGTTGCCTCTTTTTTCCTTCTTAGCAATACCCATGAGTATTTCCTGAGTTTTGCGAACACTCTCTGCCACTTTGTCTGATGGGATCCCCTTAGAGTGGCTTCCAAGCGCTGCGTGAACTTTCTCGACTAAGTTCTTCTCAAAAGCAGCATCGGATTTACTAATTTTGGTGGGCATAGCAATACATGTATATGCGCCATTTTGCATCGCACTAATTGCAAGCATCTCATCCTCGATGATTGTACGACTCATTCCTATAACTTTGACTCTTACCTTATCTGCCTTCAATCGTGAAAGTAGTTCAACACCATCAATACCTGGAATAGCCAAATCCACAATGACTAAGTCATACTTCTTGCTCAATATTTTGTTGTAAGCATCTTCACCATCTGGACTAGTGTCCAACTCATGAAAATCATTGTCTGCGTTGAGTATATCACACATCCACCTTCTCATGAGTGCAGAGTGATCAACGATAAGAATCTTAGCCATCTACATCCCCTGTTCTTTCTTCCTAATGCGGCGCTCCTCATTAAAAATATAAGTTATAAGTCTCTCTCGTTCTCTATCTGATTTGTGGAAGAACTGAACTCTATGTTCAAACTTCTCCCTGTTTTTCGTTCTATCTGAAGCAATTATCTTGCCTACCAGTTCTATTGTATCTGTCGGCTTATCTCTTTCCAGCTTAAATGTAAGAAGTAAATAAGATATATCTTTGAGGGAATTAGATGATATAAATCTAGTTCCTCCACCACTGATATCAAGCAAAGTTCCAATTCCTCTGACTTTCATAACATCAGTTTGTTTCATATATTCTTTACAGGCTGCAACATTTTCCTGCATAGCAGCTTCCTCTGTCAGTCCCATAAAAATTGCAGTTATATTGCAATCCAGTCGATAATATTCTCGGCGCTGTTGCTTCTCAAGAGGTGATGTCAACTTAAATCTAAGTAAGTTAAATCCCTCTCTTTTTAAATGTTCTACAATTGTTCCCTGTGCCTTATAAATTCCTGAACCTGTGGAAAATGATAAATCATATCTGATATTTAAAGGTAATAATCTATATCTTTCTTTTACTATTGGAATGTTAATATCAATAGTCTCATCATCATTTACGTCAAAAACAGTCGAGAAAAACTTACCTTCATATGCACCGGGTTCAGGTGATCTCATTTTCATCTGAACAATTTCAATATCCACTTTATCTCCGGGTAATAAATTCTTCACTTCCACTATCAAGTATTCCTCTTAATTATTTATTTACAAAATTGCTAAAAATCTGTGCAATGCCCCACTTATATTTCACCTTTTCATTGCCATTTATCAAATTGTCAGCAATGGTTTCAAAAGCCTTTGAAGACTTTGCATTTGGTGCTTCAATAGATACTACCTTTTGATTTCTCACAGCCTTCTCCAAAGTAGCATCTGCAGGAACCATTCCTATATAATCAAGCTTTCCACCCAGGAATTTCTCCACTACAGAATTCAACTTATCATATACAGCCTTGCCCTCTGATTCAGAAGTCACTTTATTGGATACCAAATGTACATTTGTACCATTGGCAATATAGTTCGGATGTTTGTACAGAGCCTTCATTAAAGAATAAGAATCTGTCAATGAACTAGGTTCCGGCGTTGTTACAAGCAGCACCTCCGGACTAGCAAGCACAAATTCCATAACAGCATCTGAAACCCCCGCTCCGGTATCTATTATTATAATATCACAAAGATCATTCAATGACGAAATATTATGAACAAGATATGTTATTTGTTCTTTTGTCAGATTATTCAATCCAACAATGCCTGATCCTCCTGAAATAAAGCCAATACCATTAGGCCCCTCAGTTATAATATCTCTAATATTTTTACCACCAAATATCAAATCGCTGAGATTATATTTTGGAACAGTTCCAAACATAACCTCCACATTGGCCAGGCCAAAGTCCGCATCCAATATAATGACTCTCAGACCCTTAGCTCTAAACCAGGTAGCCAGATTTACTGCCATATTAGATTTGCCAACTCCACCCTTACCACTGGTGATGGTAATTACTCTTGCGCTCTTTATATTATTTTGATTTTTAAGTTTAATTACATTTCTTAATTGTTCGGCCTGATCCATTTATCGACCTCCCAATAAATTCTTAACTAATTTCTGTGTATCAATCTCATCAATATCATTTGGTACATTCTGACCTGTTGTAACATAGGATACATTGGCACCTGTGTATTGACGAATGTTGTAAATATTTCCATAAGCACTTGTCTCATCAAGCTTAGTGAAAATCAAATCAAATTTGCCAAAGGTCTTGTAGGTATCCACAATATCTTTGAGATCCTTGTACTTGGTTGTTGCGCTAAGCACCAGATATACATCCTTGTCATACTCATCTGGCAGCTTGTCAATAAGGAGAGCCATATCTCCTCTCTGCTCATCATTCTTGTGAGAAAATCCTGCAGTATCTACAAATACCACATCATATGACTTGTACTTCTCAATCTCTTTGGCAATATCCATTGGAGAATATACAATAGACATTGGAATCCCCAAAATATCAGCATAATTCTTTAACTGGTCAGTTGCTGCGATTCTATAAGTATCAGCTGTGAGAAGAGCTACATCTCTATCCTCCTCAAGCTTGAACTTAGAAGCAATCTTGGCAATGGTTGTGGTCTTACCAACACCTGTTGGTCCAATAAAGAATACAACCTTCGGCTTGTTCTTGCTAATCTCAACAGTCTTTGGCTGTCCCATTTTCAGAATCATTTTCTGATATGCATTGGAAATCATATATTGTAAACCATCAGTGCTGTGAGAAATTCTCTCCATATCATCTAAAATCTGATTGATATATATCTCATCAACTTCATTTTCAAGCAAAATCTTGTAGAGCATCTTGAAAAACTGCTGGCTTTCCTGCTGCTCATCAAAGGAATCGTCCTTTACTCTTGAAGCATAATCATCATAGACACCTACAGGAGCTTCCTTTAACATAGACACATCCCCTGTATATTCCTTCACAAAATCCTCGTCAGCCAATTTTCTAAATCCTATAGTCTCATCAGACTTAAAGGAATTTTCATCAGACTTATATGTTTGTTCATCTGATTTATATATTTTCTCTTCTGTCTTATATCCACTCTCCACAGACTTGCTGACCGTTCCTGCTGAAGCATATCTGTCTATTGCAGAAACTCCGCTTTTGTTTAAGCCCTCGCTGGAGTTCATCAACTCAGAAACTGCGGCAAATGCATCCTTTAACTCAGACTCATTTACACCATTAAATTGTGCATTTCCCGAATTCGCTCTCACAAATTCAGCGTCCTGAGAAGACACTGGCGGTATAGTAATATCCTCGTCAGCAACCATATCAAAGTTGCCTCTGTGACCAATGTTTTCTTTCTTCTTGCCACCGTCAAAGGTTTTGGTTGCAAATGTCTTCGGAGCGACAGAATCATCCTCTAGTGCTGCTGTCACTTCAAAAATATTACTTTTAAATATGCCAATGAGGCCCTTTTGACGGACCTCTTTTACATTCATTATAACTACAGCATCTCCCATTTCTTCCTTTGCGAGAGCGATAGCTTCATCTTTGGTTTTACCTTGAAATTTCTTGATAATCATCTTATGCTGTCACCATTCCCACTGAACTTAATGCTACATCTGAGTCAATCTCGTTATATGATATTACTACCAAATCCTTCACAAAGTCCTCAGACATTTTCTTAAAGTACATACGCACTATAGGCGATGTAATTACAATTGGGATTTTTCCCAACTCCTCCATCTTGGCAATCTGCTCATTCAAGCTTTCCATGATTGCATTTATTCTCTCAGGATCAAGTGTAAGATATGCACCCTGCTCAGTCTGCTTCACAGAGCCCATAATCTCCTGCTCAATCTTCGGATCTAAAGTTATACAAGTGTTCTGTGCATTTGGCTCGAAGTATCTGCTTGATATAGCTCTCTTCAATCCTTGTCTCGCATACTCTGTCAGCACATCTGTATCTCGAGTTGTGGAAGCATGATCAGCCAGCACTTCAAATATTGAAAGCAAATCTCTAATAGATACTCCCTCTGCCAACAGATTCTGAAGTACTTTCTGAATCTCTCCAAGTCCCAGAAGCTTCGGTGTAAGCTCGTCAACCAAAGCTGGATTAGTCTCCTTGAGATTGTTAACCAGATTCTGTACATCCTGACGAGTAAGTAATTCTGAAATATGTCTACGAATAACCTCTGTCAAATGTGTTGCAATAATTGATGGTGGATCAACTACTGTATAACCTAAACTCTCAGCTCTCTCCCTCTGAGCATCTGTAATCCACAGTGCCGGCAAATCAAAGGATGGCTCACGAGTTTCAATACCTGTTATCTCCTCCTCAACATATCCAGGATTCATTGCCATATAGTGGTCAAACATAATCTCACCGGCAGCAACCTGTATACCCTTTATCTTGATAATATACTGATTCGGATTCAGCTGGATATTATCTCGAAGACGAATAATAGGAACAACTGTACCAAGTTCCAGAGCAATCTGTCTTCTAATCATAACTACACGATCCAGCAAATCTCCACCTTGATTTACATCAGCAAGTGGGATAATTCCGTAACCAAATTCTAATTCAATAGGATCAACCTGTAAGAGGGAAACCACATTTTCCGGTCTTCTAATCTCCTCTGCCTCAGATTCCTCTGCAGCAACTTCCTCCTCTATGGTCTCCTCTCCAATTGTCTTGTCCATTGAGTAACCTGCTATGATAAATACTGCTGCAAAAGCCAGGAATAAACCTATATTCAATGGGGTAAATATTCCAAGGAAAGCCATAACAGCACCAACAATATATAGCACTCTTGGGATTCCAAAGAGCTGTTTGATCAATGTACCACTAAAGTCAGCTTCCTTAGATCCCTTGGTAACCAATATACCTGTTGAAAGTGAAATAAGAAGAGATGGAATCTGAGAAACCAATCCATCACCGATGGTAAGAATTCCATATTGCTGAATAGCAGCCTGAAAATCCATTCCGCCTCTCATAACACCCATTATGGTTCCACCTGCCAAGTTGATTACAGTAATAATCAAGCCTGCAGTGGCATCTCCCTTGACATACTTAGTCGCACCATCCATAGAACCAAAGAATCCAGATTCTTCCTGAATCTTATTTCTTCGTTCACGGGCTTCCTTCTCTGTAATTGCTCCGGTATTCAAATCCGCATCAATAGCCATCTGCTTACCAGGCATAGCATCCAATGTAAAACGAGCAGAAACTTCAGCTACACGCTCAGAACCTTTATTGATTACCATAAACTGAATCAAAATCAATACAATAAAGATTATGGCACCAATTACTAAGTCTCCACCACCTACGAAAGAACCGAAGGTTGTAACTACGTTACCAGGATTTCCTGTTGTTAGAATCAATCGGGTTGATGATACATTTAAGGAAATTCTAAAAATTGTTGTAAAAAGCAATAATGTAGGGAAGAATGACATATCCAAAACTTCCTGAACAAATAATACATTTACCAAAATAATAAGGGCAATGGATATGTTCAATGCCAACATTACATCCAATAAAATAGAAGGAATTGGAATAATAAAGAAAATTACAGCTGCAAGCAAATATCCAACAATACCAATATCTGTACCTTTAATAGATATACTCATATTCCATTCCTCCTTTCATATATTTCAAGTCTTATTGTCTCTTGGCATATACAATAGCCAAGACTTCAGCAACTGCCTGATACAGTTCAGGTGGAATCTCTGCTCCAACATCAACTGAACCATAGATAGCTCTGGCTAGAGGCTTGTTCTCTACAATCTCAATATGATTCTCCTTGGCCTTCTCTTTGATTTTCTGAGCCAGATAATCCTCTCCTTTGGCAAGAACCACAGGAGCGGTCTCAGTCTCTGCATCATATCGAATAGCTATAGCCAAATGTGTAGGGTTGGTAATAACCACATCCGCCTTGGGCACATCTGCCATCATACGTCTCTGGGACGCCTCCCTCATACGCTGACGCTGCTGACCTTTAATCTGAGGATCTCCCTCAGTATTCTTGTATTCGTCCTTAATCTCTTGCTTGGTCATCTTCATTTCTTCATTAAATTTATGTCGCTGATATATGTAATCAGCCAGACCTACAATGAGATATAACAAGCTTATTTTAAAGCCTGTATCAATAATAATCTGACCTACCAGACCTATGCCCTGATATAGTGGAATATCATATAGGATAAACAAATTGTTAGCCTGGTCTTTGATATTTGTGTAGGCCACATAGAAAATCAAAGCAATCTTGAAAATTGATTTAATTAAATTGAAAATGGACTCCTTGGAAATGATTCTCTTGAATCCATTAATGGGATTGAATTTATTCAAATCCGGCTTCATTGGTTTGGTAGAAATCTGCCAACCAACCTGAACAACACTGACAATAAAAGCTACAACAAAGCCAATCAGCAAGAAAGGCAGCATGGCAATTATCATCTGTGTAATAGTCTCTGTAATTATTCTAGAGATTGAATGCACTGTCATACCTGAGCGTTCGCTTTCTACGAACTCAGGAATCAAGCCATATATCCAATTAAATACATTGATGAAACGCTCTCCCAAAAAAGATATAAAAACCTTGAGACTTAGAAACAATGCTATAAGTGTAACTGCAGAATTCAATTCTGTACTCTTAGCAACCTTGCCCTCTTCTCTTGCGTCTTTTAACTTTTTGGCTGTAGCAGGTTCAGTTTTCTCTCCACCGGGACCATCCTGGGCAAACCATTGCAGATCCAGTGGCAGAATTAATTGTCTATCCTCAGTCAATTCAATACATTCCCTTTATAATCTCTATCATTAACTCTCTCATTTCCTTAAATACGAAATTGGCAATATCCGGTAACATAAATACTGTGATAAATAATACTGCCAATCCCACCAGAAGTTTCAACTGAATACCAACAGCAAACATATTCATCTGTGGTGCAACCTTGGCCATAATACCCAGTACTGCATTTAAAATCATAATGCAGGCAAATACCGGAAGCACTATTCGAAATGCAATAATGAATAAATCCGCCATGTACTTGGTCATAGAACCAAGAAGAGAATTCATATCAAATACTGCACCTCCAAGGGGTATCAAAGAAAATGAATCTATAAATGCTCTCAATATGTATTGATACATATTGGATGTGATAAGCAAAAGCAACAGAAAATAATTATACATATTTCCTGTAAGTGCAACTTCTGATCCAGTTGAAGGATCAAACATAGTCGCCATGGAAATACCGATATCCATATCAATAATAGTACCGGCATATAAAATAATGGAATTACAAATATTTGCCGAAAATCCAATTAGCAATCCTGTAATTCCCTCTCTCAAAACCAATATGGCATAACCAATTTCCGATGTATATTCAGCTTCCTGAAGAGGGATTGTATAAAATAATAAAATAGCAATAAAAGCAGATAAACCTGCCTTCACTCTACCAGGCACCTCACGTCTGCCATAAAATGGCGCTGTATATACAAATGTGGAAATTCTAACCAGTATTAATAAAAAATATTCAAGTTTTAATATATCAAATGAATAATTTACCATGGTTTAACTAACCTAAATATATACTAAAATTCGACCAAAGATTTGTCATGAAATCTGTAATATTATTTAAAATAAATGAACCAAAAATTATAAGTCCAACGAAGATTCCCAGAATCTTTGGCACAAAAGTCAAGGTTTGTTCCTGAATAGATGTGACAGTCTGGAAAATGCTGACTATCAAACCTATAATCAGAGAAATCAAAAGCATAGGTGCTGAACATATAATAATTGTATAAATAGAATCTCTAACAATATCTAATACCTGACCTTCTGTCACAACCTTCACCTCTATTCTTTAACTAATAAAATGTCTTGACCAAACCTTGAATTACCAGGTTCCATCCGTCTGCCAATACAAATAATAATATCTTAAATGGTAACGAGATGGTGGTCGGCGGCAACATCATCATACCCATGGACATAAGCACTGATGCTACTACCATATCAATTACAATAAATGGTATGTAAATTAATACACCTATAATAAAAGCTGTTCTAAGCTCACTGACAATAAAGCTAGGTACCAAGACAACAAAAGGAACATCATCATACTCTTCATAAGTAGTATTTGATATTTCACAGAACATATTCAAGTCCTTCTCCTGTGTCTGACCATACATAAATTGTCTGATAGGTTTAACGCCTTCCTCAAAAGCCTGCTCCTGAGTAATTTCATTTCTATCAAGGGGCTGAATAGCCTTCTCATTTATCTGTGTAAATGTTGGCCACATTATGAAAAAAGTCAAAAACAGCGCCAAACCAATCAATACCTGATTAGGGGGTGCTGTCTGTGTTCCTATGGCAGCTCTAACAAAATGCAACACAATAATAATTCTGGTAAATGAGGTAAGCATTATCAGAATTGAAGGAGCTAAAGCCAGAATAGTCAACACCAAAAGAATTCGAACTGTAGAAGACAAGGTACCTGATTGAGAATCAAATGAGATTGATACTCCTCCATCTCCCACAACTCGATCACTGGCATTTGGTGCATTTTCTGTTGCTCCATATTCTGTGGCATATACAGTTTGTGAGCTACAATAAAATAATCCAATTGTAAGTATTAATGTAGCAAAAATTAAGCTAAATAATACATATACTTTCTTTAATTTGCTCATAGTTAATTTGCCTTACTTATCTGTCTTATGATTTTTGAACTTATTCAAAATATCATTAAAATCCCCCTGAATTGTAGGAATATTTTCCTTGGAAGTATCTGGAATCTCCTTCAATTCATCCTGGGAAATTTCACCAAGAAAAGTTATCTCGTTCTTGCCAACGGCAATAACGAAATAACGATCCTTTCCAACTTGAATAAGTTGCACATATTTGTCCGTAGTAAGCTTCAGAGTCTCACTCACAGCAAGGTTCTTATTGATACTTTGAGTCTTCTGATAGCCGGCAATCCATCTTGTTGTAAAATATGTCATTGCCAATACTATAACAAAACATACCAATACCACTATGAGTTGAAATATGCTCTCTCCGGTTGAAGATAATAAAATCATATTTATCCAATTACCTTCTTAACAGCCTCAAGAACTCTTTCTGCCTGGAATGGCTTTACAATAAAGTCCTTTGCTCCAGATTGAATAGCCTCGATAACCATTGCCTGCTGTCCCATTGCAGAACACATAATAATGCAAGCATCAGCATCCTTTTCTCTGATAGCCTTCAAAGCTTCAATACCATCCATCTCAGGCATTGTAATATCCATCAAAACTAAATCAGGCTTAAGCTCCATATACTTATCAACTGCCATCTTGCCGTTTTCAGCTTCTCCAACTACATTGTAGCCATTCTTTGTAAGAATGTCCTTTATCATCATTCTCATGAAAGCTGCGTCA
>JAEEGF010454415.1_pt1 | contig 26540 bp, 20 predicted proteins | sample 9134171 | NCBI WGS metagenome assembly JAEEGF01 (sample SAMN16246542, study PRJNA631951) | gut metagenome | biome: gut microbiome; feature: rumen; material: AP-attached | host: Bos | place: Iran: Karaj | collected 2018-10 | reverse complement strand
GTGGACTTTGGTGGCTCCGAGGTGCTCCAGTTCCTGCTGATGACTGTTGTTCTGACATTCCTGCTGTTACTTTTCGGCGAGGTAATCCCTAAGATTTACAGCTCACAGCATACGCTTGCATTCTGCCGTTTTGCTGCGCCCAAACTTTGTAAAATAAGTAAGGTGTTGGCGCCAATGAGCAATCTTCTTATTAGAAGTAAAGTTGTAACAAGAAGATTTGTACATACTGATACACAGAGTCTTACGGTTGATGATTTGGAGAAAGCCATGGAGCTTACCGATCAGAAAGACATTGCTCAGGAAAGCAGTATGCTGGAGGGCATTATCCGTTTTGGCGGCGAGATGGCAAAAGAAATCATGACCAGCCGAGTGGACATTGTTGCGTTGGATATAAATACACCTTTTCCGGAAGTGCTGAAGTGTATTGTAGAGAACAACTATAGTCGTATCCCGGTTTATCAGGGCACGCAGGACAATATAAAGGGTGTGCTGTATATTAAGGATTTGCTTCCGCATTTGGGTAAACCGACAAGCTTCAGATGGCAGAGCCTGATAAGGCCCCCGTATTTTGTGCCGGAAACCAAGATGATAGACGACTTGCTGCGCGACTTCCAGTCTAACAGGGTACACATGGCCATTGTGGTGGATGAGTTTGGCGGCACCAGCGGCTTGGTGACAATGGAGGATATTATAGAAGAGATAGTAGGCGAGATTAGTGATGAGTACGATGATGAGGAGAAACCCTATCAGCGCCTGAATCAGAACACCTATATCTTCGAGGCCAAGATTCTGCTGGCTGACTTTATGAAGATATTGGATTTAGATGATGAATACTTTGAGGAAGTAGAGGGTGAGGCAGATACCTTGGCAGGCCTGCTTTTGGAAATAAAAGGAGAATTCCCTCAACTACACGAGAAGATAACATACAAGAGTTTCTCGTTCGAGATTATGGAAATGGACGAGCGCCGCATTGTTAAGGTGAAGGTGATATTTAAAGCCCCAATCTCTGTTGCCAAAAATTAGGGCTTGTGGTTAGCGGTTATATCTTTTCTTTCTCGCCCTTCATAGAGGGAAAGGGGAGGAGCCTTACTGTTTCAGCGCCTCAAGGAGCGCGGAAACGGTTTTCTGAGGATCTTCCAGTTCATCCAATAAGGTAACAAACTTACTGCCGATGATGGCTCCGGCGGCATTCTTCTGGGCACTCTCAAGGGTTTGCTTATTGCTGATGCCGAAACCTATCATGCGAGGATGCTTTAACCCCATCTGGTTTACCTTATTAAAATAAGCTTGCTTGGCTGCGTCAAACTCCTTCTGTGCACCTGTTGTGGCAGCCGAACTGACCATGTAAATAAAGCCGTCGGTGTTATCGTCGATGAAACGAATGCGCTCCTCTGATGTCTCGGGAGTGATAAGCATAATCACGCGTATATCATATTTGTTGGCAATGGGTTTCACTTCTTCCATATAGTCGCGGAAGGGTAGGTCAGGGATGATTACGCCATCCACGTCTGCTTCTTTGCATGTACGGAAGAAAGTCTCAAAGCCCATTTGGTAGATGGGGTTCATGTAACCCATAAGTATGAGGGGCAGTTTTACTCCTTCCTTCCTGACTGCTGTAATCTGCGAAAAGAGTTTGCGCAGCGTCATACCATTGCGCAAAGCCTTGGTGGCAGCATTCTGAATGACGGGACCGTCAGCCATCGGGTCGCTAAACGGAATGCCAACCTCTATAAAGTCGATGCCGTTTTTTTCTATAGTCTTGATGATCTCTCCTGTGCTCTCCAAGGTAGGATGTCCTGCACAGAAGTATAGTGATAGAAGTCCTGACTTCTTCTCCTGGAATATCTTGTCTATTCTGTTCATTGAAAATTGAAAATTGAAAGTTGAAAATTATCTAATCCCTAATCTCTAATCCCTAATCACTGACCGCTTAAACTTTATTAAAGCTTCGGCATCTTTGTAGGCTGGTGCCGTTTCGAAGCGGGAGTTCAGGTCGATACCTATCAATCTGGGGTGACGCCATCGTCGTACTTTCTCTTCGTCACCTGGTCCTATTCCGCCAGAAAGTAGAAATGGGGTATTACCATCGTATTGCTGTAGGATGTCCCAGTCGAACTGCTCACCGCTTCCTCCTATGGTTTTGCATTTTGTATCGAAGATAAACAGGTTGGCTGCATCCTCGTAATGGATGGTTTCTGCAATGTCGCTTGTTGTTGCAATGCTGAAAGCTTTGATAACAGGAAGGTTTGTTGCCTCTTTTATGCGACGGCAGAAGTCCGCACTTTCTCCCCCGTGCAGCTGGATGGCATTCAGGCCAAAGTCTTTAACCTTATGTATTATATCTTCCCCGGTTGGGTTTACGAATACACCCACTCTTGTGCATTTAGGCAGATATGCAGGAACCTTAGTAACACAACGCTTAGAACCTTCCCAGAATATGAAACCCATCATATCCGGGTGGACGGCTTCTTCTACAGCGCGTATGTTTTCGGGGTCGCGCATACCACAGACTTTAATTCTCAATTGGCTTTATACTTTAGGCTTTAGTTTATTCGCTAACCTTTAACCTTTAACCTCTAACCTTTATCCACTAACCTCTTATAGCTCTGCTATAAATTCCCCAAGGGCTTTGCCAGGGTCGGCTTGCTTCATAAAGTGTTCACCCATTAGGAAGCCTCGGTATCCGGCTGCTCTCAACAGTTTGATGGTTTCGGGTTTGCCAATTCCGCTCTCGCTGACTTTAACCTTCTCCTCTGGAAGGCGTGATATCATGTGGAACGAATTCTGCACATCTGTATGGAAAGTCCCCAGATTGCGGTTGTTGATGCCCAACATATCCACATCCAGTTCGGCATAGTCAAGTTCCTCCAAAGAATGCATTTCCAGCAGCACCTCCAGTTTTAACTCATGGGCAATGGCAGTAAGCGTTTTAACCTCTTGTTTCTTCAGGTCTGCAGCTATCAGGAGGACAGCATCGGCACCTATATGGCGAGCCTGGAAAAGTTGGTATTCGTCTATAACGAAATCCTTACGCAGGATTGGGATGTTTACCAATGGACGAGCGACCTTGACAAACTCCATACTTCCGCCAAAGTATTTCTCGTCGGTCAGGATGCTCAGGGCAGCTGCTCCGTTCTGCTGGTAGGATAGGGGGATTATTTCAGGCTTTCCTTCCTCCTTAATCCATCCCTTAGACGGACTCTTGCGCTTGAACTCGGCAATGATGCCGTGTGCATCTTCGCTGAGCGACTTAGACATACTTCTGCCTTGCACACCCTCTGTCATCATCTTCTCGACTATAGCATAGAGTTCGCGGGCCGGCACTTGTTCTTTCTGCTCAGCTACCTCAATGCGCTTGTAGGCAATGATTTCCTCTAATATATCTTTCATTGAAATGAAGAATTATGAATTTATTTCAACGAATTTGCGGAAACATTGCATAGCCCGCCCGCTTTCCAACGATTCGCGGGCCTTCTGAATGGTTTCTGAAATGGTAAGTTCTTCTTCCATAAGACTGATACCGCACGCAGCGTTGGCCAGAATAACATTCTTCTGTGCCTCTGTACTCTTGTTCTCAAGTACGTTGTCGAATATACGCATAGCTTCCTCGGCCGTTTCTCCTCCATAGATATCTGAGGGCTTTACGTATTTCAGTCCCATCTCCAATGGGGTATAGACCTTCTCGAAATAGCGGGTATTTATCTTAAAACCGCTGGTAAGGGAAATCTCGTCGTAACCGTCGTAGCTGGTTACCACACCATAGTTGTCGCCAATCTTCTGGTGGATGTTGGTGTAGAGGCGCAACTGACTTTGATTGGCTGTGCCATGTAGCGAGTTCTTGGGCCTGCATGGGTTAACCAGAGGACCAAGCAGATTAAAGAATGTAGGTATAGCCAATGCTTTACGAGCGGGACCTACATGCTTCATCCCATAGGCAAAGAGTGGAGCATGAAGATAGCAGATGCCAGCTTCATCGAGTGAGCGACGGAGTAAATCTTCGTTGTCTGTAAACTTCACTCCATGTCCTGCCAGTACATTGCTGGCCCCGCTTACACTGGTGCTGCCTCCGTTGCCGTGCTTGGAAACCTTGTAGCCGGCTCCTGCAATAACAAAGGCCGAACAGGTGCTGATGTTAAAGGAGTTCTTTCCATCGCCTCCTGTGCCAACTATATCCAGTGTATTGTAATCGTCGAGGTTTACTCTCTTTCCGGTTTCTAACAGCCCGTCGCGAAAGCCAAGCATCTCATCTACTGTTACGCCTCTGGTCTGCAATGCCATCAGTAAGGCGGCAATCTGGTGCTCGTTATATTTCTGTTCGGTGATTCCCAGCATGATGGTGTGGGTGTCATCGCGTGAGAGGGTCGCACCTTCTATGAGTTGTGATAGATATTGTTTCATTTGTGTTTGAGCCAGTTTCTGATGATTGTTTTACCTGCTTTAGTCAGTACGCTCTCTGGGTGGTACTGAATACCGCGTATGTCATATTCTCTGTGACGGAGCGACATGATATATCCTTCCGGGCTGGTGCTTGTAACCTCCAAGCATGCAGGAAAGTTGTCGGTATCCACAACCCAAGAATGGTAGCGCCCTACCTCGAGGGTATTTTCCAATCCCTCGAAGATATAGTCGTTTACACAGATATGTGTCGGAGTGGCTACTCCGTGGAAGACGCTGCTTAAGTTGGTCAGTTTTCCACCAAAGACTTCACCTATAGCCTGATGCCCCAGACAAACGCCTAAGATTGGCTTTTTGCCGGCATAAGTCTTGATGACATCCAGCAGAAGGCCGGCTTCACTGGGTATGCCCGGGCCGGGGGAGAGGATAATCTTATCGAACAGCTCCAGTTCGGGGAGTTCGAACCTGTCGTTTCTGAGTACGGTTACTTCTGCTCCCAGTTCCTTTACCAGATGCGAAAGGTTATAAGTAAAGGAGTCGTAATTGTCTATGATAACTATCTTCATATCTTGCCTGCAATTTCTATGGCTTTGCGTAGTGCGCCCAGTTTGTTGTTCACTTCCTGTAACTCATATTCCACATCGCTCTTGGCTACGATGCCGCCTCCAGCCTGGAACCACAGTTCGTTGTTTCTGCTTACGAAGGTACGTATGGTGATGGCTTGGTTCAGACTTTTGTTAAATCCGATGAATCCGATGCAGCCGCCATAGGCACCGCGGTTGTGTGGTTCGTACTTGCTTATCAGCTGCATCGCCATCACCTTGGGTGCACCGGACAGGGTGCCGGCAGGGAAGGTGTCTATAAAAGCCTGAACAGGGTCGGCTCCTTCGTCCAGTTCTCCGCTAACCCTGCTTACCAAGTGAATAACGTGGCTGTAGAACTGCATGTCCTTGTAGAAATCTACCTTTACGTTATGGCAATTGCGGCTCAGATCGTTGCGAGCCAGGTCAACCAGCATTACGTGTTCGGCATTTTCCTTGGGGTCGTTGCGCAAGTACTCGGCATTCTTTCGGTCTGTCTCTGCATCACCGGTACGCTTTGTGGTTCCTGCAATGGGGTCTATATATGCATTGCGGCCATCTATACGGCAATGCGTCTCAGGGCTGGAGCCGAAGATGCGGAAACCGCCGAAGTCGAAGTAGAACAGGTAAGGACTGGGATTGATGCTGCGAAGGGCTCGGTAGAGCTTAAAGTCGTCACCTTCGTAACGCTGTTTGAAGCGCCTGGAGAGTACAATCTGGAAAACATCACCTCTCAGGCAATGAGCAATACCCTTGCGGATATTCTCACGATGCTCATCATCGGTTAGTGTGCTGCTATAATCTCCAACGGGATGAAAGTCGTATGTCTGATAGGGTCGTCCGTTAAGGTCCCGCTCCAGTACATCCAGGTCATCTTCTTCGCCGTCTGTCAGCATTTCTATAATGGTCAGTTCATTTCGGAAATGGTCAAAGACAATGACATCTTTATATAGGATATACAATAGGTCGGGAGCGTCATTAGTAGGTTGAGTCTCATCCTTTACTTCTATATTTTCGAAGTACCGGACAGCGTTAAAAGAGGTGTAACCATATAGTCCGCAGTAGTTGCTTTCCGGACCTGTGATATCGAATGAATCAATAAACTGATTAATGAGGTCAGCTGATGTAAACTGCTCGTTTATAGGTGTTTCTGTAATCTTGTTATCAGGGTATTTACAGATACCCATTCCATGTTCTATGCTCACGCTCCCGATAGGATGAACGGCGATGAACGATTTGGCATTCTCGCCTCCGTGGTAGTCGGAACTCTCCATGAGCGCACTTTGTGGGTAAGCGTCCCTCACTTTCAGATAAGCGCTTACGGGAGTTATCAGGTCGCCCAGGATTTTACGGCTGGCGGTGTGGTATTTATATGGCATCATAATCGATTTCATTTTTATGGGAAAGATATGTGGAGAGGTCCTTGTCACCGCGTCCGCTGATAGTAAGTACTACCACATCTTCTTTCTTGAACTTCATTTTGGGTAGAATTGCTAAGGCGTGGCTGCTTTCCAGGGCAGGTATAATGCCTTCCAGTCTTGTCAGTTCAAAAGCAGCCTGTAACGCCTCGTTGTCGTTGATGGAGAACACTTTTGCACGGCCGGTCTCGTACAGGTTGCAATGCATGGGGCCTGTTCCGGGATAGTCCAGTCCGGCGCTTATGCTGTAGGGCTCGATAATCTGCCCGTCTCCGGTCTGCATTACTTTGATACGGCTGCCGTGTAGAATTCCTGTACTGCCCACATGAAGGGAGGCGGCTGTCTGTTCGGTATCCATTCCCAATCCGCCAGCTTCACCCAGAACCAGCTTCACGCGTTCATCGTCCAGATAGTGGTAGATGGTTCCTGCGGCATTACTTCCTCCGCCAACACAGGCTATCAGGTAATCGGGGTAATCACGGCCAATCTTCTCCTGAAGCTGGAACTTTATCTCCTGGCTAATAACACTCTGCAGTCTGGCTACCATCTCAGGGTAGGGATGAGGCCCTACAGTACTTCCAATAATATAAAAGGTATCGGCTGGATGACAGCACCAGTCTCGAATCGCCTCGTTGGTTGCATCCTTCAACGTTTTGTTTCCGCTCTGAACGGGGAATACTTCAGCACCCAGCATACGCATGCGCTCTACGTTTACATGCTGGCGCTCGACATCCAAGGCACCCATATATACACGGCAGGGCATATTCATCAGGGCACATACTGTGGCTGTGGCTACGCCGTGCTGTCCGGCTCCAGTCTCGGCAATAATGCGTGTCTTGCCCATCTTGCGGGCCAGCAGAATCTGACCTATGGCATTATTGATCTTATGGGCACCCGTATGGTTCAGGTCCTCACGCTTCAGGTACAGCCGGCAGCCGTACTTCTCGCTCATGCGCCTGGCATAATACAGGGGGGACGGCCTGCCCACGTAGTCTCGGAGCAGCTGATAGTACTCCTGCAGGAACTCCTCGCTCTCAATGATAGAGAGGTACTGCGCCTTCAGGTCCTCAACCGTTTTGTAAAGAATCTCAGGAATGTATGCGCCGCCGTACGGGCCATAAAAACCATCGTCATTAACCTTGTACGATTTCATCTTTTACCTTTGTTGCTAAAATACCGTCGCAAAGTTAATGTATTTTCTCCGTATGACAAACAAATGATATTAAAAATGAAGAAAAACTTTTTGTTTTCGTGGCAAATCGCCGTTTCCGGTAACAATCTGTTATGGAACCGTGAAGGGGTACACCTTCAGGTCTCCCAGTTCCCCCACGGGTTTCTGCGCAATGTTCAGCAGAATGTAGTCCCCCTTTTCCAGCGGCGCTGACGGCTGGCAGAGGAAACCGTCCTTCCCGTCGGACGTGATGTGGAAGTGGGCCGGCTCTATCCGGCGGTACTCATTCTCGCGCAGGTTGCTCTTGGGCAGCTTACGGTAGTACCTCTTGCCCTGCAGACGTATCAGCGCATAGTCCGTCAGCACCTCGTCCGCTGCGGGCGTGATGCGGAACAGGGGCAGGCCGTCATCCGTCAGCTGCGGGGAATGGGCGCCGTTCAGGTAACGGGTCAGCTTGTCCTTCATCTTGATGTCAAAGACAATCCAACCCGGCTTCAGTTCCGTCTGCGTCTGCTCGGCGGAAACCTCGGCGAAGTTCTCATACACCCTCAGCTCCACCTTCTGAGCATGCATACACAGGGGCAGGGCCGTTAATATAAAAGCCTTTAATATCTTCATCACAGGTGCAAAATTACAGAAAAATGTGCGAATTTACAAAAGATTGTTTTGATAAGTGAAAGAATTTTGTTTCCTTTGCACGAATATAATTCGTAAACTGTACGTAATAGACATTTTGATTATGACCATTGCAATAGTAATTTTGATGTTATTCGGGTATGCTCTTATCTGCACCGAGCATATAACCAGAATCAACAAGGCAACGGTAGCCCTGTTCTGCGGCGTATGCGGATGGGTGATGTACATGTGTGTAGGTCCCCATTACATCCAGTCACTGCACGGTATGGACTTCATGAATTACCTGGGTGACGGCGCCTACAGTGTGCGTGCTGTTAACGAATATATCTATCAGCATGTCTTTGTCAGACACATGGTGCAGATGTGCTGCATCGTCATGTATCTGCTGGCGACAATGGCCATTGTGGACGTGCTGGCCGGCAACGAATGCTTTGACTTCATGGTGAACTGGTGCCGTGTCAAGACCAAGTGGCGCCTGACCTGCACCCTGGCCGCCTGCAGCTTCCTGCTCAGTGCCAACCTGGACAACCTGTCCTCAGCCGTCATCATGCTCACCATCCTCAGCAAACTGGTCATCAATCCCCGTCAGCGATGCCTCCTGGGAGCCATCGTTGTCATAGCCACCAGTTGCGGAGGCTGCTTCGGCGTAATCGGTGACGTCACCTCCCTGCTCATCTGGACCAGCTCAGCCGTCACCCCCACCAACTATACGGCGGCCCTCATTCTGCCCACCATTGTAGCCACCGTCATTCCCACCTGGCTCATAGGCAGAATGCTCCCCGAGCATGTTGACCTGAAGCGTCCCAGCCTCTTCTTCCGCGGTGACAGTTCCGCCCTGCCCGTATGGCAGCGTGCCGTCATGCTGTTCCTGGGCCTGTACGGACTGTGGTTCGTACCCACCTTCCACCGCCTGACCCTACTGCCCCCGTTCCTGGGAGCCCTGTGCGTGCTCGGCGTCCTGTGGGTAGTGAATGAGGTCTTCAACCGCAAGCGCATCCTCTCGGCCCAGCCCATCACCGTTACCGGAAACCGTTCCCTCCAGTACGAGATGATTCAGATGATCATGTTCTTCGTAGGTGTCAGCCTCTGTGTGAACCTGCTGGTTGAGGTAGGTGCCATGCGTCATGTGGCCGAAGTCTGTGACACCTATATACATAATATATATCTGCTCTCCGTAGTGATAGGCCTTGTCAGCGCCTTCATGGACAATATAGCCCTGGTCATGACCTCCATATCCATATTCCCCATTATGGAAGTGCAGAACACCATGCCTGACTACCTGGCAGCCTTTGCCCAGAACGGACAGTACTGGCACCTCGTGGCCCTGAGCGGATGTGTAGGCGGCTGCCTGCTGCCCATCGGCTCCACCTCAGGCTATGCCCTCATGAAGCATGACGGTGTAGGTATCTGGTGGTACTTCAAATTCATCACCGGCAAGGTGTTCGTAGGCTGGATAGCAGCCTTAGGTGTATATTTCCTTGTGGATTATTTCTTGAGATAAAGCGTCAGGATGAAATACGATGTTTCCAAACTGGGCATTGACTACCTGAACTCCATGCAGCAGGAGATGCTGCAGACCCTGCGTCAGGAGCGTCAGCTGGTACTGCTCAGTCCCACCGGCTCAGGCAAGACACTGGCCTATCTGTTACCCCTTCTGCAATTACTGGACTCCCGTCAGGACACCCTGCAGGCACTGGTGCTGGTCCCCTCCAGGGAACTGGCCATACAGACCGTTGACGTAGTCAAGCGCATCTGTTCCGAAGCCCGCGTGCTGGCCTGCTATGGCGGACGTCCCGCCATGGACGAGCACCGGCAGATAACCGGTCTGCGCCCCCATCTTATCGTAGCCACCCCCGGCCGTATCCTGGACCATATACGCAAGCAGAACATCACACCGCAAACCATAACCCACCTGGTCATTGACGAGTTTGACAAGAGCCTGGAACTGGGATTCCAGGAGGATATGAAAGCCATCCTGAGCGAACTCGGCGGCATTGAGCGCCGCGTCCTGCTCTCCGCCACGGACTGCCCCGCCATCCCGGACTTCGTGGGAACGCCAGATTACTGCCGTCTGAGTTATATTGACGAACAGGAACCCCTTTTCTCTCGCATCACCATACGAAGCGTCCTATCGCCTGAGAAGGACAAGCTCGCTACCCTGAAGGCACTGCTCTGCACCTTAGGCACCCAGAAGAACCTGGTCTTTGCCAACCACCGCCAAAGCGTAGAACGCATAGGCAGCTATCTGGCCTCAGAGAAAATCATGGCCGACATCTTCCACGGCGGAATGGAACAGCGTGACCGTGAACGTGCCCTGTACCGCTTCATGAACGGCAGCTGCAACGTCTTTGTATGTACTGATCTGGCCTCACGCGGACTGGATGTCCCCGATGTGGACAACATCATACACTACCACCTTCCCATTGACGAGGAATCCTACATCCACCGAAACGGACGTACCGCCCGTTGGGAGAACGTAGGCAACGCCTTCCTGATCTTAGGGCCGGAGGAGACGCTGCCCCCGTACGCGGAACTTACTGACGGCGAGTTTACCCTGCCCGCGCACCAGCCCGTACCTTCCCAGCCCCTATGGGCCACCGTATATGTGGGTAAGGGCAAGAAGGACAAAATCAGCAGGGGAGACATCCTGGGATTCCTTACCAAAACGGGCGGACTGGAAGGTAAGCAGATAGGCCGTATTGACGTGCTGCCCCAGTGGTCCTACGTAGCCGTAGAGCGCCGTGCCGTCAAGTCCCTCCTTGCCCGCATCAAGGGACAGAAAATCAAGGGCATCAAAACCATCTTCGCCTTGGCGGAATGATATTAGTTGACAGTTGATAGTTGACAGTTGACAAGTTAATAGGATTATGAGGTGAGGTTTCTATCCTCTTGCCCTTGCCCCCCCAAAAAGTCATCAACTAAAAAAAAGCACCTGCCCTTTTTGGACAGATGCTTGTATTTTTATATTCCCCTCCCTCACGGGGGAGGGGTTAGGGGAGAGGCTGCTGGGTCTTTTCTACTTCAGCACGCCCAGCTCCTTGAATACCTTCTTCAGCTTCACTACTGACTGGTCAACCTGCTCATGAGTATGGGTAGCCATCAGCGCATAGCGTACCAGTGTATCCTGCGGACCGCAGGCGGGGGGTATTACGGGGTTGATGAACACACCCTCCTCAAAGGCCATAGCCACAGCCATGAAAGTCTTGCGTGTATCCCTTACATACAGCGGGATGATGGGGCTCTCCGTCTCGCCGATCTCGAAACCCTCCTCGCGGAAACGCTTCAGCGCATAGTTGGTAACATCCCACAGGGCTTCCAAACGCTCGGGCTCAGCCTGAATGATGTGCAGCGCCTCCAGTGCGGCTGCCGTGGCGGCAGGCGTGTTACTGGCACTGAAAATATAGGTTCTGGCCGTATGACGCAGTGAGTCAATGATAATCTGGTCAGCAGCAATGAAACCGCCAATGGATGCCATACTCTTGGAGAATGTACCCATAATCAGGTCAATGTCATCCGTCACACCGAAGTGGTCGCATACACCGCGGCCCTGCTTGCCGAACACACCCAGGCCGTGAGCCTCGTCCACCATGATGCTGGCATTGTACTTATGCTTCAGCGCCACAATCTCAGGCAGCTTGGCCAGGTCACCTTCCATTGAGAACACACCGTCCACGATAATCAGCTTCACCTTGTCAGGCTCGCAACGCTGCAGCACACGCTCCAGGTCGGCCATGTCATTATGCTTGTAATGCAACTGGGTAGCGAAGGACAGACGGCGGCCGTCCACGATACTGGCATGGTCCCTGTCGTCACAGATGATGTAGTCATCCTTGCTCACCAGCTGGGGGATAACACCGCTGTTAACGGTAAAGCCCGTTGAGAAGCACAGCGCATCGTCCTTGCCTACGTATTCGGCCAGTTCCTTCTCCAGCTGAACATGGATGTCCAGAGTACCGTTCAGGAAACGGCTTCCGGCGCAACCGCTGCCGTACTTGTGCATAGCCTTGCAGCCGGCCTCAATGATACGCTCGTCGCCCGTCAGGCCCGTGTACGCATTTGAACCGAACATCAGCACATGCTTGCCGCCCATTTCCACTTCTGTACCCTGTTTTCCCTCTATTTCACGGAAATAGGGGTATATACCCTTCTCCTTTATCTCCTTTGAAAGAGCATAAAAGGGGTGCTTGGAAAGTTTTTCTTGTAATAATCCCATCTTGATTTTAGTGTTTGGAGGGTTTCCCCTCTCATGAAAATTTTTGCAAAGGTACGATATTTTATCCAAAAACGCATAATGTGCACCGAAAAAAACGCATAATAATATATATTCATCCCCATAATGTCTTCCTTTCGCACACTTTTTATTAACTTTGCGCACCGATTTATGCAGGAAAGAGTCACAGTCTGGTTCATAGTGAACCCCATATCCGGTACAACGGACAAGAGCAGAATCGTCCGGCTGATACCCGAGTACATGGATGCGGAACGCTTCGATGTAAAGGTTATGTACACCCAGTTCAAGGGGCATGCCGCCCAGTTGGCCCGCCAGGCCGTGGACGAAGGCGTACAAGTGGTGGTAGCCGTAGGCGGTGACGGCACGGTCAACGAGGTGGCCCGCTGCCTAATCCATACCAGCACCGCCCTGGGCATCATCCCCTGCGGCAGCGGCAACGGACTGGCCCGCCACCTCTTCATCCCCATGAACCCCGAGGGAGCCCTGCAGGTCCTCTCCACTTGCGACATCCAGGCCCTGGACTACGGCATGATCAATGACACCCCTTTCTTCTGCACCTGCGGCATAGGCTTTGACGCCTTCGTCAGCAGCATGTTTGCCAAGAGTGAGCGGCGCGGACTGCTCACCTATATCGAGAACACCCTGCGCGAGGGACTCCGCTACAAGCCCGACACCTACGAGATTGAGATTGACGGCGAGAAGCAGCATTACAAGGCCTTCCTCATCGCCTGCGCCAACGCCAGCCAGTATGGTAATAATGTATATATAGCCCCCCGCGCCAGCATGTCAGACGGACTGATGGACGTCACCATCATGGAACCCTTCACCATGCTCGAGGCCCCGCAGATAGCCATCCAGCTCTTTAACAAGACCATCGACCAGAATAGCCGCATCCGCACCTTCCGCTGCAAGAGCCTGCGCATCCACCGCTCCCAGCCCGGCGTAATACACTTCGACGGCGACCCCAAGGAGGAGGGCACGGACATCAGCGTAAGCCTGGAGCCCAAAGGCATCCGCATGGTTGTAAACACCAACGAGCAGCCGTATATGCCGCCCCTCATCCGCGCCTTCACCGACTTCTATAACAATATGAACGCCGAGCTGAACGTCATCCGCGAGGACATCAACCGTCAGCACCAGCGCATCCTCTCCATCAACAAGGAAATGCTGCGCCGCCTCCGCAACCATTAGGACATATCAGATCCGAAATTATCCTAACCCTTAAACCCTTAACCTTTTAACCTTTTAACCCTTTAACCCCAAAAAAGCCCTCTCCGAAGAAAGGGCTTGGGGCTTAATTCTGGCCGCTGTCATCATTATCGCCGCCCGAGGTGCTTCCGCCGCCAGTACCGGGCTGAGGAGTAACGTTCCCGTTATCGTTCCCGTTGCCGTTGCTTGCAGGCTGTCCCGCCTTCCACTCAGCCACGGCCGTAGCGATAGGCTTCAGCGTCTGCACCTTCCTCACCTTACCATCGATGACCACATCCGCAGTATCCACAATGTTGTGGAACTCCAGCGTGCAGCGGTTCTTGAACTGAGGGCCGCACAGATTGTCCAGCTTAGTGCTGTCCGGCAGGAAGCGGATGTGGATGGCCTTCACCACATCATTAGGACTCAGGCCGTCCATAGCCGCAATGTTCAGCACACCGCCCTTCTCCTTCACCTCGGCAGTAGGGTAGAAGGTGCCCAGCGAACCCAGCTGCACCGGCACACCCTGAGCCACCAGCTCAGGCAGGCAGTCCGTAATCTTCAGCAGCACACCCTCCACAATATCCCTTGTGTAGATGCTGCCGTGCTCAGCCAGATGCTGGGCGAATCCGCGCAGCGACAGTGTCTTGCGGGTGTCCACCTCAGGGTAGTACTTGCCGTAAGCCGAAGTTGCGGCGTTCTTGTTCTTTCGGAGATTAATCCCCATAGCAATTCTCTCGTTTGACATAGCAAAAAGTGTTTTTATATTTTCCTAATCCGGCCATCATATCCACGGGTGACCGCTCCCGTTGTAACCCATCTGAATTACAATGCAAAGGTGTAAAATAAATTGCAGAAATCCAAATATTTCCGCAATTATTCTTAAAGGAAAAGTGTAAGTTGTTAGAAGACCTTTTTGGGGCAAGGGACAAGAGGATAGTTATGCATATGTTCTCTTAAACCTATTAGTGGTTTTAACCTTTTAACCTTTTAACTTTTTAACTTTTTAACCTTAAAAGTCTCCCTCACGGGAGGGCCGGGGAGGGTCTGCTTCTTGCCCCTTTCATAATTTTTTTGTACCTTTGCACTCATGAATCAGCAGGAGTATAAGAGCCAGAAGATATTTGCCGGGGAGAAGAAACCCTCCATGCAGCGCCGCTGCGTAGGCCATGACTACAACGGCCGCCAAATGTACATGATAACCATGACTACCCAGGACCGCCGCCCCCTCCTGGGCACCCTTATGGGACGCAGTGATGCCCCCGACGGCAGTCCCGATGCCCCCAGGGTACTGCTCACCCCTCTGGGGCAGCTGGTACATGATGAATGGTGGGGTATTCCCCGCTATTATCCTGAGGTGGAAATCATAGCCCTGCAGATAATGCCTGATCACTTACACGGCATATTGTTTGTACGACAGCAGATGCAGAAGGATCTGAGCCGCATCATCCGTGGCTTTAAAACCGGTTGTAACCGCAGCTATAGGGCCCTTTACCCGCAAGTGCCGTCTGTTGCGACTCAGTCGCAACCAACCGGACAGCAACCAACCGGACAACCAACCGGACAACCGGCTTACCATGATGACCGCACGCACGGGCTGCTCTTTGCCCGCGGTTTCAATGACAAACTGCTGTTGCGCGACGGGCAGCTGCAGCGCTGGCTGCAATACCTGCATGATAATCCCCGCCGCCTGCTCATGAAGCGTGAGCACCCCCAGTACCTGCGTGTACGGCAGGATGTGGACATCTGCGGCCGCCCGTGTTCCGCCGTAGGCAATATGCAACTGCTGAAGGCCCCCGGCAGGCTGCGCGTACGCATATCCCGCAGCATAGCCCCCGAGCTGTTGCAGCAGGAGCAGGCCCGCCTGCTAAGTCTGGCCCGTGCAGGCACCGTCCTGGTATCCGCCGCTATCAGTCCGGGTGAGAAGCAGGTAATGCGTGCCGCCTTCAATGAAGGCCTACCCCTTATCATCCTGCTGGAGAATGGCCTGCATCCCCTGCAGAAGCCCAGCGGCGAACGCTTCCTGGCTTGTGCCCAGGGCCGGCTGCTCCTGCTCTCACCCTTCCCTCATCATAACGAGCGCATCCTCATCACCCGCGCCGTATGCGAGGCCCTGAACGGCCTTGCCTGGGACATCTGTCAGGGGTGAGGGTTGTCTACCCGTAGCTGGCAGGCCGCCTACCCGTAGTAAGCGGGCGGTTTACCCGTAGCTGGCGGGATAGGGTGCGGAGAAAAAAGGAAAGTGGGAAAGTAACTTGTGGACAAGAAAAAGAAAAGAAGAGAGGGGGCGGGCAACCATGCGGGTTGCTCACCCTCTCTCTCTCTTGTCTGTATTCAGCTTAGATGGCTTGTCTTAGAACATCTGGTCGGGGTACTGGCCGTCAGCATGAAGCTTGGCCAGCTTGGCTACTACCTCGGGACGGTCCTCGGGATAGGTTACGCCGAACCACTTGCTGGTGGTGGGCAATACCTCGCAGGTAGCCTTGCCCTGCTTGATGAGGGTATCCACCATGAGGGGGATGAAGAACTCGGACTTCAGGTTCTCCTGGTTCTTGGGGTCGGAGAGGAACTCCTTGAAGTACTCCTCGCTGTAGGCGAAGTAGTCGGGGGTGAAGCCCCAGAAGTTCATGCTGCAGGGTGAGTTGTCGGGGATGGTAACCCACTGGTCGTTCTCGTCCAGGTACTGTACCTTGCCGTCGCGGCGCTCTATCTTGGTGCGCTCTACTACGCTGGTCAGGAAGTGGGTCTTCTCATCGTTCTCGCAGATGCCGCGGCTTACGGTTCCGCTCTCGCTGAGGGTGTTGCTTACGCTGAAGCCTACCATGGCGTACTTGCCCTGGCTGCCTTCGGGGAGCTCAGAGAGGAACTTGCCCATTACCATGAAGGCGTCACGGTCATAGAAGTCGTCGCAGTTCAGGACGGCGAAGGGCTCCTTGATGATGTCCTTGCCCATGAGGACGGCGTGGTTGGTGCCCCAGGGTTTCTGGCGGCCTTCGGGGACGGTGAATCCTTCGGGCAGTGCGTCCAGGCTCTGGAAGCAGAGCTCGCAGGGTACGTGGCCTTCATACTTGGCCAGGATCTGGGTGCGGAACTGCTCCTCGAAGTCACGGCGTATTACCCATACGATCTTGCCGAATCCTGCCTGGATGGCATCGTAGATGCTGTAGTCCATAATACTCTGTCCCTGAGGACCTAAGGTGTCTAACTGCTTGAGACCTCCGTATCGGCTTCCCATACCGGCGGCCAGAAGAAACAATGTAGGTTTCATGTCTTGATTTAGTATGTGATTATAATGTTGTTAATAAATTCCGTGTTGCAAAAGTACAACTATTTCTTGAATTACGGCTCTTTTTTGCATGAAAAATGTCTTTTCGGGGGCGGGTTATGCCTTAGAAGGGATATCCGATGGCGAAATGGTAGCCGAGGGACTTGCCGAAGCTGGGCATGTTGTAGTATCCCGTCTTGCCGGTGTCATAGGGGGCGTGGATGCCGATGCCGAGGTCGAAGCGCAGGACGAGGAAGTCCAGGTCATAGCGTATGCCTACGCCGGTGCCCAGGGCGATGGTCTTGCCGAAGTCGGACATGTTGATTTTGCCGCCGGGCTGTTTCTCATTGTCACGGATGAGCCAGACGTTGCCGGCGTCGATGAAGGCGGCGCCGTAGAGGTTGGCGATGATGGGGAAGCGGTATTCGAGGTTGGCCTCGAGCTTGAGGTCGCCGGTCTGGTCGATGTATGAGTAGGCGCTCTTGCCGGGGTGGTAGGAGCCGGGGCCGATGCTGCGGATGGCGAAGGCGCGGATGCTGTTGGCTCCGCCGATGGAGAAGAGGTCGTTATAGGGGGCTGTGGTGGCGTTGCCGTAGCTATAGACGATGCCGGCGAATACGCGGGTGGCGAGGCTGCTGCGGGGGGTGAGCTGGAAGCGGTGGGTGTACTGGGCGGAGGCTTTGACGTACTGGGCGAAGGGTACGCCGAAGAGTTCCTTGCCCTGCTCGTTGAATCCTTTGCCGAAGATGGCGTAGATGCCGGAGGTGACGTTGCCGGCTTCCTTGACGTTCAGTTTGAGGGTCTGGTGGTGCTTCTCCTTCTGCTGTGTCCATGAGAAGGTGTATTCCATGCTGGGGATGAACTGGTCACGCATGGAGATGTACAGGGCGGGGTTGGCGGTGATGATGGAGTCAAAGCGTGCGGTGCTGCTGAGCAGGAGGTCATAGTTGAGGCTGAAGGGGGTGAACTCATGCCGGATGTTTTTCTTCTTCTGCAGGGTGTAGGAAACGGAGGCGCCGAAGGATACGCGGCTGAAGTAGCTGGCGCGGTTGACCCATCGGGCGCTGAGTTCGAAGTTGGTGCTGGAGATGGCTTTCCGCCAGAGTTTCTTGCCCAGTCCGAAGAACAGGAGCCGGGGGTAGGAGAGGGAGGCGGTGGCTCCGTACTCGAAGGAGTTGATGAGTGATTTGTTTTCCTCCATGTGTGCGCCTGTCTGCCATTCGTAGGAGCCCCATACGTTCAGGCCTAAGGTCTCTGCGCCGCGGAAGGCGTTGCGCTTCTTCATCCCGAAACTCAGTCCGGGGCCTAAGTAGTTGTTGCTCTTATTGGTGACTTTGCCTTCGAACTCGGCATCGTAGGGCTTGTCGAGCATGGCTGATACTACTACGTCCAGGGTGTCGCCTTTCTGGGTGGTATCCCGGGGTACGAAGTTTACGCGGACGGATGAGAAGATGTCCATGTCGGCCAGTTTCTGCTGTGTGGCGTCCTGGTTGGACTGCTGGTAGAGGTCGCCTTTCCTGAGGAAGAGGTTGGGCAGGAGGGCGCGGAGCCTGAGGGGCGGTTTGCGCTCGGTGTTGCTGTAGGCGTAGGTCTGGCCCCTGAAGGTGATGCTGTCCGTGAGCTGGAAGCGGTTGTACTTGTAGATGTTAATGCGTGTGTTTCCTATATAATAGGGGTGTTCGGCCTGTGCAGGTGTCTCGGGCAGGGGACGGACCTGTATCTGTACCTTCTGCGGTTTCATTATGGTGTCGGCGCGGAAGGAGATGTACTCGGGGCGGTAGTAGAAGTAGCCGTTGTTGCGGAATTCCTTCTGCAGGCGGCGGCGTTCGGCGTCCAGGTTCTGCACGCTGAAGGGTTTTCCCTGCCTGAGCAGTGACTGGCCCATGGTGGCCTGTATGATGCTGTCGGCCTGGGGGTAGAAGGGGAGATACCGGATGGTGTCCAGGTGGAAGACGGGGCCGGGGGTGACGTGGTAGGCTATCTTGGCCTTGCGGGGGTTGTTCATGGGGATGGTGTCATACGTCACTTTGTTGCGGAAGTAGCCGTAGTTCCTGAGGGTGTTATGGGCTACGGAGGTGCGTACCTTGGGGTTTACGGTGCTGACAAGGACGGGGGTGGCGGCAAAGTGGTTCATCATCCAGCGTCCGAACCGGCTGGTGCTGTTTACGTAGCGGTTGTATATCCACAGTCTGATGGGGAAGGGGTGTGTATAGTAGCTGCTGCCCATGATGGAGCCGTTGGGTTTGTAGGCGAGGGCTGCCTTGATTTCCTCTTTGGCGGTCTCGTAGTTTTGGGCGTCCTGTTTGTCGGCTTTCCTGAGGCTGTCCTTCAGGGCTTCCCTTTCGGCTTCTGCGCTCTTCAGTACACTGGCATCGCCTGAGAGCAGGCCCTCTACGGTGTTGTAGGCGTCGGCCAGGGCGGTGATGACGCCTTGACCCTGTATGCTGTCACGCCTGACGGGGGCATCGTAGTCCAGCTGGCTGATGCCTCGGTACAGTACTTCGTCCTCGGGCAGGTTACGTGTTGTGTAACATGCTGTGAGCGTGAGTGTTGCGATTATGTATATGAAGTATTTTCTCATTTCCTCTTCTCCTCTTTCTTCTTATTGCGGAAGATGAACAGGTCCCTCAGATGCTCGGCTCTTTTCCTCAGTACCAGGCCGGCTCCCATCTCGGTTACCTCACCTTCCAGCAGGGATTCGTAGTTGCGGTCATAGAACAGGCGTACGTAGCGGGTGGAGTTCTTGTCGAGCCGGTATTCCATGGATACGTTGTCTATGATGGTCTGGCCGGTGTTTACGGCGTTCTTGCCGGTGCTGATCTTGCCGCCTATGATGATGCTTACTCTGTTGCCCCAGAAGTGCTTGCGGAAACTGAAGCTGTAGTCTGTGGTGGTCTCACCGCCTTGCTGGGTGTTGTTCTCGATGCCGAAGTTGAGGTCCACCGAGTTGCTCAGGGCTTGTCCGGCCAGGTTGTTGATGGCTCCCTGCAGGTAGGCGTTCATGGTGTTGGAGGCGTCAAAGCCGCCCTGCATGTCGCTGTTCTCGTTCAGGTACATGCCTGTTACGAGCATGGTGATGGCTACGCGTCCGCGTTCCTCCTCGGACATGGCGGTGAGTTCGTTCTGTACGGTCAGGTCCTCGGGGGCCTCGAGGGTGAAGAGCAGGCCCATGTCCTCCAGTGTCTGGCTGATTTTCAGTCCTACGTCGAAGGCTACGGTCCTGGGTACGTTGTTCTCGGTGACATTGGCTTTCACGCGTTCGGTGGCGGCTATGCTGAGGCGCGGGTTCATGATGTCTCCCACAAACTCTACGTAGCTGCCGCCGGCTATTCTGAAGTCGTTCAGGGGGATGGCCATGATGGAGTAGCGCATGGTGCCTTCGTCGATGGTGTAGCGGCCGAAGAGCTGCAGCTCGTTCTGCAGGTCGTAGGTCATGGTGATGTTGCCGCCTCCCTGCAGCTCTATGCGGTCACGTCCGTCGTCGCTCAGCAGGCAGTGTACCTTGACGGTGGGGTCTATGCTGAGGTTCATCTGGATGTCCATGTGCTGATTGCCTACATCCTCGGGTTCTATGGCGAGGGTGTCTGTGAAGTCGCAGAAGGTTACGAGGTCTGAGAGCTGGTCCTCGACGGTGAGGGGGGAGTCCTTCAGGACGTAGGTGACGTCGGTGTTGCCCAGGACGGTGAGGGCGCCGCGGGCCTTGAGGTCGTCCATTGTGCCCCAGATGCGGCTGTTGATATCCACATATACCTTGCCGTAGGCCAGTGCGTCGCGGGTCTTGGGGGCGTTGATGAGCTGGTAGTTCCGGGCGGCTATGTTCAGGCTGAGCTGTATGTTCTCCAGGTTGCTGAAGTCGATGCTGCCGTCCAGGGTCAGGGGGTTGTTGCCGGCGGCGTAGGCTTTCAGCTGGGGCAGGTCAATGTGGCTCTGACGGATGTTCAGTGTGTCATCGGGGATGCGCAGGTTGATGTTGTAGGCGCTGGCTGACACATACAGGGAGTCGGTGGCGACGCTGCCTGTCAGGATGGGGTTGTCTGCGCGTCCGCTTACCTCCAGGTTGCCGATGGCGTAGCCTGAAAGGGTGATGGTCTCGGGGGGCATGAAGGCGTTGGCCAGGCTGAAGGGCAGGCGGCTGAGCTCGGCAGTGGCGTCTATCTGTCCCTCGCCGTTCTGTTCCCAGTATTTGCCGTTGAGGAAGGCTATCTCGCGCTCGTTCTGTGAGATGATGCCGTCCACGTAATGGCTGCCGTCGGCATTGGGCAGGTATATGAGGTTCAGGCCCATGTCACCCATGCCGGTGCCTTCGTACTCCATCCCCTTTACCTTCATGTCGGTGGAGATGGTGATGGTGCTGTCGGCCTGCATGTAGTGGAGGTCGCCGTTGAGGAATCCCTCTATCATGGGCATGAAGGGCATGACGGAGGAGAGTTCGCCCAGGTTCAGGCGGTTGATGCTGAGGGAGAGGTCCTGCTGGGCCTGTTCATTCCCGGTGGAATATAGTTTCAGGCCTGTTCCGTCATCGGCCAGGAGGTCCAGCAGGGCCTCTACCTTGTTGCCTTTTATCAGGCGTATGTAGTTGTCGGGGTTCAGCCTGAAGTGGCGGTAGGCGATGATGGGGTTCAGGGGGGTGAAGTGCACGTTCAGGGCATCGGGGGTTACCTCGGCCTGCAGGCCGGTGTCTATGCCTTTCCTGCCCTTGGCGTCCACAAACTGCAGGCGGGCTGCAGCGCCGTTGGAGGTGAGGCTGGCGTCTATGGTGCTCTCAAAACTTGCCACGCGGTTCTTGGGGCCGTTTCTGACTCTGCCGTGCAGGCTCAGGCCTTCTTCTTCCTGGCGTATCTGGCAGGTGATGGTATCCAGCAGGATGGCTCCTGTGTTCAGGTGGTGCATATAGCCGTCACCTCTCAGGCCGCCTGTGGGGTGGCTGGTGAGGTTCAGGTGCATCTCTTTGTATTTGTATCCCAATACGTGGCTCATGAAGTGGAAGACGGGATTCTTCTGTCCGCTGTGAAGTCGGATGTCGGCATAGGGCAGCAGGGTACGAAGGGTGTCCTGGTTAAGGCGTAGGCTGTCCAGCTCACGGCCCAGTTCCTCCATGAAGCTGTTGCTCCGGGCCAGGAGTGAATCCAGTCCCTGTTCTGATTCCATACTGAACAGCAGGTCGCCGGCCTCGGCCCTGGCCTTTATGCTTGTGGGGGTGAGGTGCGCTGCCATTGACAGGTCCTGGGGGTGGAAGACGGTGTCGTTGACGTTCATTTCCAAGGCTCTGACGCTGCCCGTCAGGTTGTGGGTCTGGTCAAAGTCGGAGTTGCCCTCCAGGTGCATGACCATGCTGGCGCTGACTCTCTTTCTGGTCAGGCCCAGGGCGTACAGGTTGATGTGGTTGAGGTCCAGGTAGAAGTCGGATGCCTGCATCTTCCTTTGCCGGATGCTGGTTTCGGCGCAGGCTTGCAGGCGTAGCAGGTCATTGTCGCTGTTTATCTCCATGCGGCCTTCGCCTTGCCTTAGCCTACCCAGCAGCTGGATGCTGTCCAGGTCCCAGGCGGCATATTTCAGATGCTCTACGTAGGCGTTGGCCTCCAGCCTGGCGGCGGGTGACAGGAGGTCTGTTCCCTGTCCTTGTATGCTGGCGCTGGCGCTCAGGTTGTAGATGCTGTCATGGGGCAGGAAGTGGTGCAGCTGCAGGTCATTGATGCGCATCCTGGCATCGTAGGCCATACGGCTGAGGTCGATGCTGCCTTTCAGGTGGGCGTTGCCCTTGCCTTCGTGCAGCAGGGCGTCGGCGGTCAGTTTCCGGCTGTCGGTGAGTCTGGTGTCGGCGTGCAGGACCATGGGGGGCAGGCTGATGTCCTGAAGGCCCAGGTATTGCCTTACGAAGTTCAGGTTCATGGTCTTGACGTCCCACTTCATGTCGGCCCCCAGGTGCAGGCTGTCTGTCAACTGTGTGGCGTGTCCGCTTGTGTGGATGTCTATGACTGTGGGGATGGTGAGGCGGCTCTCGGCTATGTTCAGGCTGTCCATGTTGCCGTAGGCTGCTATGTCCAGCTCCAGCGGCTGGGCGGGGTAGGCCTGTCTGAGGGCGGCGGGGAGGTAGTTGCCTGCCAGGGCCAGGAGGTCCTTATGTCCGATGCTGGCTCTGAGGGCGGTGGTGAATTCTCTTCTGGGACGTACGGGCTGGGGGCTGAGTGCCTTCCAGTGTATGTCGGCATCACCGCTGGCACGGCTGTGGAGGGTGGCCAGTCTCAGTCCCTGTACCATCAGGCTGGTGCTGTCCATGATGATGTTGGCCTGCAGCGTGTCGATGTGCAGGCCGCACTGTTCTTTTACGCTGAGTTGTCTCAGGTTCAGGGCCAGGTAGTTGTCCTGCAGTTTGAAGACAGCATTTTCCAGATCGGTGCTTAAATCGTAAAGTGCTATGTGTGAGGGGTCGAGGCCGTCTGTCATCCGGGGCTGGTAAGTCAGGTCATAGTGCAGTGAGTCTGCCTGAAGTCTGAGTTTGCGTGCCCGGTAGATGCCTTTTTCCAGGTCTATGTCGCCGCCTTCGAGGAGTGCTTCGCGGATTCCTGTCTGTACTGTCATGCTGTCATGGGGCATGTGCAGCATGATCTGGCTTTTCCTTATGGCTATCTGTGCGATGTCCAGGTTCCAGGTGACAGGGGTTTCCGCGGTGGTGTCAATTACGGTGGTGTCCTTCAGGGCGATGTCCAGGTCGCATCCGTCTATCAAGGCGCCGTTCAGGGTGACCAGGTTGCGGCGCAGGTCCACGTTGTCGGCTCTGAGGTAGAAGTTCTGCAGCTTTCCCTTCAGCCGCAGGGTGGCTATGAGGTCACGGGTGTTCACGTCTCCGCTCTGCAGCTCTACGGCTTCTACGCCTGCCTTCAGGACGAGCAGACGCCACAGGTTCAGGTCCACGGTGGCTTTTTCCACGTTCATGATGTCTTTGCCATGGTCATCAATGTGCAGCTGGTGCAGGTCCAGGTCCAGCAGGAAGGTGACAGTGGCCTTCTGCATGGTGATGTTCAGGCCGCTCTGCTCGCTGGCGTACTGGCTTATTTCCCTTATGACCCAGCGCTGGACGGGCGGTATGTAGAAGGCGGCCATCAGTATTACAATCAGTAATACCGGTGTCAGGATGATGGCGCAGGCCCATTTGCGTATTCGTTTCATAAGGGGGTACCTTTATATTTGTGATACAAAGGTAATAAAAAAGAGATATACGTGGGATTCTTTAGGTTATATTTTTTCTGTTTTTACAGAAAAGATAACTTTTTCTAACGTCTGAAATGCGGTTTTTACTTTCCGAATGCCTGCCATAGGGTATCTTGGGGAACGGGAGCTGTTATGCTGATTATCTCATGCGAGACGGGGTGTTCCAGTTCCAGGTGCCGGGCGTGCAGGCAGATGCTGCCGTCGGGATTGCTGCGGGGAGCGCCGTATTTCAGGTCGCCCTTGATGGGGCAGCCTATCTTGGCCAGCTGGCATCTGATTTGGTGGTGCCGGCCTGTATGCAGCTGTATCTCCAGGAGGTAATAACGATCGCTGGCAGCAATAAGTTGGTAGTCCAGTACCGCTTTCTTGGAATTGGGCACCTCGTGGTCATAGGCCTTGGCGGTATTCGTCTTCTCGTTGCGGGTGAGCCAGTGCGTCAGGGTGCCGCTCTCCTGCGGCGGCTTGTTGGCTACGATGGCCCAGTAGGTTTTCCTTACCTTCTCATGCTCGGCAAAGAGCTTGTTCAGGCGGGGCAGGGCCTTGCTGGTCTTGGCAAAGAGCACTATGCCGGATACGGGTCTGTCCAGACGGTGTACTACGCCCAGGAAAACATTTCCCGGCTTGTTGTACTTCTCCTTCAACCAGGCCTTGACAATATCAGAGAGGGGAGTATCGCCGGTCTTGTCTCCCTGTACGATCTCCCCGCTCTGTTTGTTTACGACTATTATATGATTATCTTCGTATAATACTTTCAATGTATGATTCCTGATAACGAATTACATGTTCATACCGCCGTCAACCTGGATGACCTGGCCGCTGACATAGCTTGACAGGTCACTGGCCAGATACAGGGCTGTATTGGCAATGTCCTCTACCTGACCGGCACGGCGCAGGGGTATCTTCTTGGCCCATTCCTGACGAACCTCCTCGGGCAGGGCGGCTGTCATAGCTGTCTCGATGAAACCGGGGGCGATGGCATTGGCGCGGATACCCTTGGGGCCCATCTCCTGGCCTACGCTCTTGGCCAGGGCTATCAGACCGGCCTTGCTGGCCGCATAGTTGGCCTGGCCGGCATTGCCGTGCACACCTACCACGCTGGCCATGTTGATGATGGAACCGCCACGCTGACGCATCATGAAGGGGATGCAGGCATGGATGAAGTTGAATGCGCTCTTCAGGTTGACATTGATGACGGCATCCCACTGCTGTTCGGTCATGCGCAGCATCAGGCCGTCCTTGGTGATTCCGGCGTTGTTTACCAGGATGTCTATGGTGCCGAAGTCTTCCTTGATTTTCTTTACAACTTCCTCTGTCTGGGCGAAGTCTGCCGCATTGCCGGCATAGGCAAGGCACTTTACACCTACGGCCTCTATCTCTTTACGGGTGGCTTCCATTCCGGCTGCCATATCGTCATTCAATACCAAGTCTGTGAAGGCAATGTTAGCGCCCTCCTGGGCAAACTTCAAGGCTATTGCCTTACCGATTCCGCGTGCCGCACCTGTTACGATTGCGGTCTTTCCTGTTAATAATCCCATTTTCTGTTATATCGTTATTAAAATAATATTTCCCTTTTACAGGTAGTAATTCACGTGCCTGTCATTCCTGGCCAGAGCCTTGTGCAGAATCTTCTGTACAATGCCGCGACTGACGCCGCTGGGCAGACCTTTCGACAGGCGGTCATATATATAAGGTATCTCCAGTCCCTTTATGCAGTAATGCAGAATATCCACCACCAGGGGGATGCTTTCCACAACAAATCGTCCGCTCTGAACGCCTTCCATCATGATGCTGGAGAACAGGTTGCGTTCGTTACGGTCAAAGTTCTTCCTGACCTTTGATACCATGATGATGTTGCGGAAGAATTCCGCTCTCAGGTTTCCGTTGCGCTGCACGGCTTCCTTGATGCAGTCCAGGTGGGTGTAGATGAGTTCTACCAGTTTGTCCTCGGGCTCCATCTTCTGGCTGGCTACGGCATTCATGCGTTCTGACATGATGTCCAGCTCCTCCTCTATGACAGCCCAGTAGATGTCCTCCTTGCTCTTGAAGTAGGTATATAATGTACGCCTTCCCTTGCCTGATGCTTGGGCAATGTCGTTCATTGTAGTATTCTCCAGACCGTTCTTGGCAAACAGTTGTCTGGCTACATCCACCAGTTTCTTTCTTGTCTTAACTACTGCCATATCTTTTGCAAAGTTAGCACAATTTCGTGGAAATGTGCAATAATTAGGGTGTATTTTTGCACAAATTTAACATTTTGTGCCGTTATCAGTGGGGCATTGTATGTTAAATAACATTTTTTCCGTGAAAATATTTGGACAATCCAATAAATCGGCGTACCTTTGCACTCGCAAACAAGAAACATCGCGGGGTGGAGCAGTTGGTAGCTCGCCAGGCTCATAACCTGGAGGTCGCCCGTTCGAGTCGGCCCCCCGCAACCAGAAAGAAG
>JAEEGF010276998.1_pt1 | contig 26549 bp, 20 predicted proteins | sample 9134171 | NCBI WGS metagenome assembly JAEEGF01 (sample SAMN16246542, study PRJNA631951) | gut metagenome | biome: gut microbiome; feature: rumen; material: AP-attached | host: Bos | place: Iran: Karaj | collected 2018-10 | reverse complement strand
ATTCCCACTTCCGTAGCAGGAACAAATATGATCCGGACAGCCACGTCAAGAAGCTTATCTGTGATGCTGACGGAAATGTCTGGGTCGCACACTTCAGCGGGCTTTCCCGCTTTGACAGGGAAACAAATACCTTCATCAACTTCCCCGCCCCTTCCGGAGCACTGTCTGACGTATTGCAGATTTCGCCCAAAAAGTTTCTCCTGATCTCAGGGCGGCAACTGTGGCTGTTTGACTCTGACGGGCAGAGTTATTCCAGGGACGGGCTGCCAGCAACTCTTTTATCGGCAAAGATATCTTCACTGGCAAAGGACGGTAATATTATATATATAGGTACGTCGGACGGAACGGTATTCCAGACCTCGACAAGCCTTGGCGGCGAGTGCCGGGAACTCACATCCACACAATACCAGATAAACTGCATACTCCCGGAAAAAGGCGGAAAGCTTTGGCTTGGAACGGAAGGAAAAGGGCTGTGGGTATATGACGGTGAAATCCGCCAGTTAGAGAAAGACCGTTCAGACTTTGTGAGAACTCTTTGCCTGGACCGTAGCGGGAACCTGTGGATCGGCACGAAAAACGGGCTCAAGATAATGGAGGGAGACACCGTTCACGAGTTCCATTATGATTATTATTCGCCCGGCAGCATATCGCACGACAGTATCGTCGCCATTTTCATGGACGGCCAGGGCAGTATGTGGATGGGCACTTATTACGGAGGAGTATGTTATTACACCACCCAGTCGTCCCAGTTTTCCAGCATAGTATCCAGGCCCGGCAAGGGTAATTTATCCGGGAACGTTATCAGCGACATAGTGGAAGACCAGGACGGCTCACTTTGGATTGGAACCAACTCCGAAGGGCTAAATCACATGCTCCCGAGCGGAAAGTTCGAGCATTTCGGCAGTGAGGGAGACGTTCCCGTGGATATAAAGAGCATCTACATCAGTCCGCGTACGGGACAAATCTATATCGGAGCGGACCGTTCTGTTTTGCTTCTTCTGGACAGAAAGAAAAAGAGCCTCCATCCCTTGGGGGACGATGGATGCAGGAGCTGCTACGCAATAGTGGACGACCTTCACGGAGGCTTCTATGCCGGTGGAGAAAACGGCCTTTTCCATTATGATGAGAAAACCGCTTTCGGCGCCAGAGTTTACATATCCGAGGATGTATCCAACATCAAGTCGATGAAACTGGATTCCCGGGGCATCCTGTGGATAGGCTGGAAATATGGCCTCACGGCACTGCAAACAGTAAGCGGCAAGGTTATCGGCCTTCCGGAGCAACTCCTTTCCCTGCAATACGTGGAGGCAATCCTGGAAGACCGCAGCGGGAAAATGTGGATCGGGGCCGACAACGGATTGTTCTCCTATAATCTTGCCTCCGGGGAAATAGAGTCATTCTCCGAAGACATCCTGCCGGACCGCGTAATTCACGGAATCGAGGAAGACGAATCCGGAGTCCTATGGGTGAGCACCGACAACGGGCTCTGGCGATTTGACCCATCGACAGGAGACAAATGGACCTTCACTACTGCCGATGGCCTCCTGGACAACCGCTTTACCCCTTATGCACATTGCCTAACGCGCGACGGAAGGCTTTTCTTCGGCAGCCTTCACGGGATTGTCTCCTTTGACCCGAAAACCATCACGATGCACAGCGAAACCGTTGCGCCCGTGATTTCGGGCATAGAGATTAATGGTTTACGGAGAGGCGTCCCGGCCGACAATATCGTCCTGAAGCCCAATGAAAAGGACATCAGCTTCTCTTTTTCCTCCCCGGATTACATCTCCCTAAACAACGGCCGATTCTTCTACAAACTGGAGGGCATGGATGAATCCTGGCACGAGGCCGATGTGGACTGGCTTGCAACCTATCGCTCGCTCCGTCCGGGAGAATACACGTTCAAGCTCAAATACCGGAACAGTTCCGGCGTGAGCAGCGAAACCGAAGCCCACGTGCGCCTTAAGCTGCTGGCGCCGTGGTATCAGACCTATGCAGCGCGGCTCACGGGCATCATACTCCTTCTTCTGGTAGTTATGGCGCTGTTCATCTGGATGCTCTCCAGAAAGGACAAGGAATATAAGGCCGAGATGAACAAGGTGCGGAGCGACCTCCTCCGGGATTTCTCGCTGGAATTCGTAAAAATCGGCTCAAACCACACCGAGGGTAAGGAATCCAGCGTCGCCACCTCCTTCAACAGTTCGGACGAAGTATTTATGCGTCAGGCCATGAAGGTGGTGAAAGAAAACATCGACAATCCGGAATTCTCCATCGACGATTTTGCCTCGAATATGCTCATGAGCCGCTCGAATCTGAACCTGCGCGTAAGGGCTCTGTTCGGCGTTTCTCCCCTGGATTTCATCAAAACGGTGCGCTTCAACGAAGCCTGCCGTCTCCTTCTGAGCGGCAAGCACAGCGTTTCCGAAATATCCTACAAGGTTGGTTTTGCCACTCCCTCCTACTTCACCGCCGCCTTCCGCCACTTCATGGGCTGCACCCCCAGCGACTACGTCCGCCAGAACGGAAAGAAGGGTTAGATTTCGCGGCGGAGGCGGGCTTTGGCGATGTCCAGCTGGGAGCGGTATTTGGCGATGGTGCGGCGGGCCACCTTGTAGCCGCGCTTCCCGAGTTCGTCCACCAGTTCGTCGTCCGTGAGGGGATTGTGCTTGTCCTCATTGTCCACGAGATCCCGCAGGACTTTCTTGATTTCACGGGTGCTCACTTCCTCGCCGTCCTTGTTTTCAAGGCCTTCGGAGAAGAAATACTTGAGCGGGAATATGCCGAAGTGGGTTTCTATCCACTTGGAGTTCACCACGCGGGAGATTGTGCTTATGTCGAAGCCGGTTTTTTCCGCTATGTCCTTGAGAACCATTGGCTTGAGTGACGATTCGTCGCCGTCCTTGAAATACTCTTCCTGGTACTCGATGATGGCCCTCATGGTGCTTTCCAGGGTATTCTGCCTCTGGCGCAGGGCCTCGATGAACCACTTGGCGGAATCCAGTTTCTGCTTCACGAAGATGGCGGCTTCCTTCTGGGCGCGGTCCTGGGTGTACTTGCCGTTCTCCATGATTTCCGCGTATTTGTGGTTCACATGGAGCTCCGGGATGGAGAAGCGGGGCATGGAGAGTAGCAACCTGCCATTATCATACTCCAGTTGGAAATCAGGGACGATCTGCTGGGCCTGGTCCGAATAGCTGTCGTCTATCTGGCCGCCGGGAGAGGGATTGAGCTTGCGGATTTCCTCCATCGCCGCCTTGAGGTCATCGGCACTCAGGTGATAACGGTTCATTATCTTCTGGAAATGGCGGTTCTTGAAGTCGTCGAAGCTGTCTTTGAGGATGCGGAGGGCGGTTTTTACCGTCTGGCTTTGCTTTTTGTCTTCAAGCTGGATGATGAGGCATTCGCGAAGATCCCGGGCGCCCACGCCGGAGGGCTCGAACTGCTGGATAATCTGCAGCATGGCCTCCACTTCCTCCACGTTGCTTTCCACACCGGCGCGGAAGGCAAGGTCGTCCACCAGAGACTCCACGTCCCGGCGGAGATAGCCGTCGTCGTCCAGCGAGCCGATGATGAAGGAGGCCACGGTGCGCTGATGCTCCGTGAGATTGCGGTACCCGAGCTGCTCCATGAGGCTTTGCGTGAAACTCTGCTTCACGGAGAAGGTATTGTATTCAGGGCGGGGGTCTTTGCCCCAGTTATTGATGCTGCGGTTATAGTAAGGAGTGGGATCGTCGTCCTGATAGGGGGTGTAGTTTTCTTCCATGGAACCGCCGCTGTTCTCGCGGTCCTCCATTTCGGAGATAGACATGTCCTTAGGGCCGTCGTCGTCGCCGCCGGAGGGGGCAGTGTCGTCCAGCACGGGATTGTCGTTCATCACTTCACGGACATGCTGTTCGAGTGCCTGTACGGGCATCTCGATGAGTTTGATTGTCTGAATCTGAAGTGGTGAGAGCTTCTGCTGAAGCTTTTGCTCCAATCCCTGCTTAATATCCATGGCTATCGGGCGTAATTAATGTTCTGCCTCATGATCATGGCAGTAGGATAGGTAGACTTCACCTCGTTATAGGTACGCATGGCGTCGTGCCTGGTGCGGAAGTCTCCCAGGAAGACTATGAAGTTGGGGCTCTCGAAGTTCTGATAGACACCCATGCGGGGATATGCCTTTTTTAGGGCATGGGCCACCTGCATGGACTTTGCGCGCGCATTCTGGCCGCTCTCGAAGAACACCCTTATCCGGTAGCCGGCCATGGGCTTGGATGCATTCGTCTTCACATATTTGGCGAAAGCGTCTTTGAGGGCCTCCGACTGCATGATGGTAACTCCCGGGCCGATGACGGTGAGGATATCCTTTCCCAAAAGCTCCGTGTCCACCACGGTGGAGAGCGTATTCAGGGAATCCGAACGCTCTTCAACGATTTCCTGCGCCTTCAGCGTTACCGCCGCTGCGAAAAAGGCGAGGGCCAGTATGATAATCTTTTTCATAGTCTTCTAATTCGTGAATTGTGAAAGGTCCAGTTCCCTGAATTTAAGGGTTGTACCCTTCCCGTTTTTGAGTTTCACATGCAGATCCGCATCTGCGGTGAAGCCAGCCAGCGACGGCAGGCGTTTGCCAACTGTGGCAAGCACGTTCACATACGATACATTTTCCGCCAGCGTTACCGTGCACGGCAATTCGTATACCTGGATGCTTTTTTTCTGCACGGGCAACTCCCCTGCCGTAACATAAACGAGCGGTTTCCCATCGCACATGATCACCCCGTCCAGGCTTGTTACGGTGAAGGAAATGGACGGATTGTCCACGCCAAGAAGCAGCACCCCGCTAAGCGAATTGGCTGATGAGGGCACCACGTACTTGATTCCGAACGAACTGATGTCCAGTTTCCTGAGCTTTGCCAGGGAGCAACTGCTCACGCCCGCGGCCACAACGGCCACAAGCACCAGCCTGAGCAATATGTTCAGAATCTTTTTCATCTTGATTTACAAAGATAGTCTTTTTTTCCTTAATGTGAAAATCCCGTGCCATCCTTTCGGCTCTCCTTGCACATGAAATACAAATTCCGTATATTTGCGTGATATATCATTAAGGCTATGGCTAAAAGAGAAATTAAGTTCTCCCTGGTGTACAGGGACATGTGGCAGAGTTCAGGCAGATATCAACCCAGAGTGGACCAGCTCGTGAGGGTTGCGCCTGCAATCGTGGATATGGGATGTTTCGACCGTGTGGAAACAAACGGCGGCGCTTTCGAGCAGGTGAACCTGCTTTATGGCGAGAATCCCAACGTGTCGGTGCGTAAATGGACGGCCCCCCTCCGCAAGGCGGGAATCCAGACGCACATGCTTGAACGTGGCCTTAACGGTATCCGCATGTATCCCGTTCCCGCGGACGTGCGCGAACTTATGTTCAAGGTGAAGAAAAAGCAGGGCACCGATATCGCCCGCTCTTTCTGCGGCCTTAACGACCATCGCAACCTCAAGCTTTCCATCGAATATGCGAAGAAGGCGGGAATGATTTCCCAGGCAGCCCTGTCCATCACCCACTCCCCTGTTCACACTGTTGAGTATTATCTCAATCTGGTGGATAAACTCGTGGAATACGGCACCGAGGAAATCTGCCTTAAGGATATGGCCGGTGTTGGCCGTCCCACCGAGCTCGGACAGATAGTTGCCGGCATCAAGAAGGCTCATCCGGAAATCAAGGTCCAGTACCACGGCCACACAGGCCCTGGCTTCTCCCCCGCTTCCATGCTGGAAGTGGCCCGCGCCGGAGCCGACTATCTGGACGTGGCCGTCGAACCCCTTTCATGGGGTAAGGTCCACCCGGACGTAATCACCATCCAGCAGATGATGAAGGCCGACGGATTCCAGGTGAAAGACATCAACATGGACGCCTATATGGAGGTGCGCCGCCTCACGCAGGAATTCATTGACGACTTCCTGGGCTACTGGATCCTCCCGTCCAACTCCAAGATGACCTCCCTGCTGGTGGGCTGCGGCCTTCCCGGCGGCATGATGGGGTCCATGATGGCGGATCTTCGCGGCTTCCAGGGCGCAATCAACGCCGCCCAACGTGCCCACGGCCGTCCGGAAATGAGTCTGGACACCCTGATGGTGAAGCTCTTCGAGGAGGTAGAATACGTATGGCCCCGCCTCGGCTACCCGCCTCTCGTGACCCCGTTCAGCCAGTATGTTAAGAATACGGCCCTCATGAATCTGTTCAACATGCTCAACGACAAGCCTCGCTGGACCACCATCGACAAGGACACCTGGGGCATGATCCTGGGCAAGATGGGTAAACTCCCCGGTGAACTGGCTCCGGAGATTGTGGAACTGGCCAAGAAGAATGGAATGGAGTTCTACACCGGCAATCCGCAGGACATGTATCCGGACGAACTTCCCAAGTTCCGTCAGATGATGAAGGACGAAGGCCTGGACTGCGGCGAAGACGACGAGGAACTGCTGAACATGGCAATGTTCGAGCGCCAGTACCGCGATTATCTCAGCGGCATCGCCAAGGAGCGTTTCAACAAAGACCTCGAGGAGATGAAAGCCAAGGCCGGCGCCCCCATCGTGGTGAAGAGGCCCGTTGTGGAAATGCCCAAATTCGACATCGACGCCCTTGTGCAGAAGTATCCCAAGGCCACTCCCGTACAGGCTCCCGCCAAAGGCCAGATGCTCTGGCAGATCGATGTGGACGGCCCCTCCACCGCTCCCACTGTTGGCACCGCCTTCAAGGCTGGCGACGCAGTAGGCTACGTCCAAACCCGCTACGGCATGGAAGAAATGCCCGCCGCCGTAGACGGCCGCATCGTAGCCGTAACCGCCAAACAGGGAGACGAAGTAGAGAAAGGCGAAATCGTCGCACTCCTGCAATAGGCTTTTATAAAGAAAAATTATTAAAAAACAGAAAAAGACATAAAAAACATAAATATCTGCATGTGAGGGAAAGCTTCCGCCTTGGCGGGGGCTTTTCTTTTTGTATATTGCGCTCATGAAAATGATGGAACTCTACCCGGATGAGAGGCCCAGGGAGAAGATGCTCGCCCGCGGCCCGGAAGCGCTAAGCAGCGCGGAACTCCTTGCTATACTTCTTCGCACGGGAACGCGCGGGAATAATGCCGTTGACATCGGCCGCCAGCTGCTGGTGCACTGCGACGGGAAAATATCGGCCCTGTGGTCGAAAAGCGTGGAGGAGATCGTGCGGTTCCCGGGAATCGGCAAGGCCAAGGCTGTCACGGTTGCGGCGGCGATGGAACTCGGACGGAGGGCATTCGCGGAGAAGGCCGATTATGGCGAGACGATATCGGCCCCCATCCAGGTGTACGAGGCCCTTCTGCCAAGGCTCAAGGGGCTGGACCACGAGCAGTGCTATTTGGTGCTGCTCAACAAAAACTGCCGCCTCATCGCCATGGAAAGGGTTACTTCCGGATGCGGGGACTCCACGGTCATCGATTCCCGTCAGATTGTGAAACGGGCGCTGGATACCCAGGCATCGGCCATAATCATCGCGCATAATCATCCCGGAGGCAGTTGCCGGCCCTCCAAGGCCGATATCGACGAAACCCGGAAGCTCCAGATGGCAACCAAAGCCTTCAATATCAGCCTTCTGGACCATATCGTCATTGCCGATGAAGGCTTCTTCTCCTTCACCGAAGACTGCGCATTCGACCGCTCTGGAAGGAAAATGCTTTGAATTCCGTGGAAAATGCCTATATTTGTTATCGGAACCAAAACAATCCTTAGCCATGAAAGTCGTGAACCTGGGAGAGCACAATTCCGTGCTCAATAACTTCATCGCCGAAATGCGCGATATCCGCATCCAGAAAGACCACATGCGTTTCAGAACCAATCTGGAAAGAGTGGGCGAGATTTTCGCGTACGAAATCTCCAAAGGGCTGGACTATTCCGTGAAGAAGGTCACGACTCCCCTGGGCATCGCCGAAGTATCCACCTGCGACAGCCAGATCGTGCTCGCCACGATCCTGCGCGCCGGCCTGCCCCTGCACCAGGGCATGCTTAACTTCTTCGACAAGTCCGGTTCCGCATTCCTCGCGGTCTTCCGCAAATACGGCAAAGGAGACTGGTTCGACATCCATGTAGACTACTGCACAACCACCGCCATCGAGGGCCGTCAACTCATTCTTGCGGATACCATGATTGCCAGCGGCGCCTCCGTGGAAATCGTGCTCCAGAAACTGCGTGCAGAAGGCGGTGAACCCGCCCACATCCACATCGCCAGCCCCATCGCCAGCCGCTACGCCGTGGACTATCTTGGCCAGCGCCTCGGCGACGAAGTCACCCTCTGGGTAGGCGCCATCGACGAAGAACTCACCGGCCACAGCTACATCGTCCCCGGCCTTGGCGACGCCGGCGACCTCGCCTTCGGCGATAAGATGTAATCGTCACATCTCACGGGCAAAAAAAGGCCCCTCGTGCCCGTGAACCCTACCAAAACCCCATCTCACGGGCAAAACACGTCATTTTTGCCCGCCAAACCCTCCCCAACCATTCCCGGCCCGCACTTTTACCATGTTTTTGCTGGCCGACGCTTCATTTTGCCCTGCTCACAAGCATTTTTGGGCCGAAATTGCTTGCGGACACCGACTTTTAAACAGTTCACCCGCAATTTTGGCCATTATTTGCGGGTCTCATAACGAAGGCCCTCGCTTCCCTTCCTGTCATACCGAGGCCACTTGTGGCCGAGCGTATCTCAAATATTTCCCGGGGCTTGGGCGTTCAGCCCGAGCCCTGTTTGCCCCCGTAAAATACAACTCGCTGAAAATAAGCGGTTTACAATAATTGCCTGGGGCAAAAATACCCCAGGCATTTTTATTAAGTGACTGAATAACAGCCACTTGCATTTTACGGCTTCGGGAGGGATGAAAGACGGGACAAAACTTTTTCGCTCCCCCTTGTGGGGTAGAAAAAGTTTTAGTCTCGTCGCCATAGTCCGTGGAGGGAAACGGCGTCTCAGGGCGCTGAAAGTGGGTTGTTAAAAAAGTTGTGGAAAAATTTGTAAGAATATGGAATAAAATGGAAAATTTTGCGTACCTTTGCACTTGCGTGAAAGTAAAACTTAAGTTCAACAGAAATCTATGGTCAGATTCTACGGTAATGCTGCCGCGAAGGTGGATGACAAGGGACGAATCGTGTTCCCTGCCATCTACCGTGACGCGATGGCACGTAGCGGAGAATCTGACCTTACACTCATCGTCAAAAAAAGCGTCCAGGGCAATTGCCTGAACCTGTACACCCTCGAAGAGTGGGCACGCAGGAGCGACAAGGTGCTCGACAGTATCGACCCCGAACTTAATCCGCTTCACGCTTCGTTCTGGAGCAAGTTCAACGAGGATGTTTTCTATGTCGTTCCCGACGGAAAACTGGGCCGCCTGAACATTCCCTCCGAACTTCTAAAGGCTGTAGGAATCAACAAGGAAGTGGTGTTTGCGGGTACCGGGTACAAAATCGAAGTCTGGGCGAAAGAGAGTCGCGAGGCCTCTCTGATGTCGGACGAAGAGTTCCACAGGACCGCAGCAGCCATCTCCTCTAAGTAACGGAGGGAGATAGCGGTGTCAGAGTATCATACCCCCGTAATGCTCCAGGAGAGCATTTCCAGCCTCGTAACCAATCCCAACGGAACATACGCCGATGTCACATTCGGAGGCGGTGGCCACACCGCCGGAATACTTTCACGCATAAACGATGGCGGCAGCGTCATCGCCTTCGACCGTGACTTGGATGCCATAAACGGAGCCTTCAAAGACAGCAGGCTCACCCTTGTCCACAACAATTTCCGCTACATAGAGAACTACGCCGCGCTGTATCACGTGCAGTTCGACGGAATCCTTGCCGATCTGGGCGTGTCGTCACACCAGTTCGACACACCGGAGCGGGGATTCTCCTTCCGCTTCGACGCTCCCCTTGACATGAGGATGAACGAAAAGGGCGCCACAACCGCCGCGGATATCCTCAACACGCGCGAGCCGGAAGAAATCGAAAACATACTCAAACTCTACGGCGAGGTGGACGGCGCGCGCAGGATGGCGCAGCTCATAGCGGAAGCCCGCAAACAAGCCCCCATTCTCACGAGCGGCGATCTGGACAAAGCGATAGAGAAAATGCTCCCCAAGGGAGCCGAGCATAAGGTGCTGGCCAAAGTGTACCAGGCCCTGCGAATCGAGGTGAACGGGGAACTCCGCTCGCTGGAGAAGTTCCTCCAGGGCGCGGCGCGCTCCCTAAAACCCGGCGGCCGCCTGGTGGTTATCACCTATCACAGCCTGGAAGACAGGATGGTGAAGAACTTCATCAAGTGCGGAAACGTGGAGGGAAACGAGGAGAAAGACATGTACGGCCGCACTATAGCCCCGCTCGAGGCAGTTAACCGTAAACCCATAACCCCCGCGGAAAGCGAAATCGCCGAAAACACCCGCGCACGCAGCGCCAAACTGCGCGTAGCTCAGAGGAGGGCCGCCCTATGATAGACTGGAGCGCAATCGGCAAAGGATTCACGGAGTCCCTGAAGGCTATCTGGAAGGGCGAGCTGGTTCTCCGCATGAGGGCCGACAAACTGTTCATCCACATCCTTTACCTCTTCCTCCTCGCCGGCCTTACGATTTACATCAGCCTGATGGTGGACAAAACCCTCACCCAGGTTGAAAAGAATAAAGAGACAATCAAGCAGCTGGAAGTAGTCCATGCCCAGAAAACGGGAGAACTGGTGAAACTTCACAGCATATCAACAACCCTGAAGGGGCTGAAAGACCTTAACTCAGAAGTGGGTATGCCCGAAAAACCCGCATATACGATCAAGAGCAAATGACACCGAAAGGCAAAAATACCGGAAAAGGCAAGAGAGACCTCGTTGGGCCGCTCCTGACCGGCATATATATGCTTTTCCTCTTCCTGGGTGTGGCGATCTTCGTAAAGACCGTCATTATCCAGGTGAAACCTCTTGTGAAGCCGGAATATGAAAAGTACTTCCGCCCGAAGGAAGTCACGCGCGACATCATCCCCACCAGGGGCCGCATCCTCACCTGCGACGGGCGCCCGCTTGCCATCACCGTTCCTTATTATGATATATATATGGACTGCACCGTGCGCAAGCAGGAGTTCATCAACAGGGACGAAAAGGAACTGGAACGGTATCTTGTACGGAAAGCTAAGGCCGAAAAGCAGGGCAGGTCGTTCACGGACACTCTCAAACGCGATGGAGCAAAGGCCGAGGCTCTCTGGCAGCGCAATGCCGATACCCTCTCCCGCGAGCTCGCCGCACTCTTTGGCAACCGCACGGCCGACGAGTACCTGAAACTCATCCTCAAGGGACGCGAAGGCTGGACGAAGGCCGACGGCTCCTGGGCCGGCGAGACAAACCTCCTTATCATGAAGAACGTGGACCTTCAGACAGTGAACACCCTGAAGACCTTCCACCTTTTCAGAGACGGCTCCTTCAAGGGTGGCTATAAAGAAGAGAAACACGACGAGCGCATCTACCCCTACGATACTCTTGCCCGCCGCACCATCGGCACAATGAGGGCGAACAGCCAGAGGGGCCTGGAATTCAGTTTCGACCAGTTCCTCCACGGTAAAGACGGTTATGAGGAGCTCCGCATCTCCGAACACGGCAAGTACGTTCACGACTATGCCAAGAAGTGGAGAGCCGCCGAAGACGGCCTGGACGTGCGCACAACCCTCAACATCGACTTCCAGGGCATTGCGGACAGGGCTCTTAGGCGCCAGATCGACCAGGATCCCCTCATCCGCGGAGGCATTGCGGTTATACTTGAAGTGGAAACGGGTGCCGTCCGTGCCATGGTGAACCTGGTTCGCGACACCATCCCCGGCAGTCCCCTGCGCGAAAGGGACAATCTGGTGTTAAGGCAGAGGGGCGAACAGGGCTCGGTTATGAAAACCGTCACCCTCACCTCCCTGGTGGAAGACGGCCTTGTGCGCCTGGACCAGAGGATAGAAACCAACGGCGGACGCATCCCCGGCAACCCCCACATCCCCGTGGACGACCACGTGAGGGGCATGAGGGACATCTCCGTGATTCACGGGCTGGAGATTTCGTCCAACTACGTATACGCCCGCCTGGCCCAGATGTACTACGGCAGCAATCCCCAGCGCTATTACGACCACATCTTCGCCTACGGCCTGGGCACCACCTTCGACTTCGACATCGAAGGCCTGGCCAAACCGGAAGTGCACACCCCCGGCAGCAAGTATTACAACGGCTCCACCCTCCTTACAAACGCATACGGATACGGCATCTCCATCACTCCCCTGCACCTTGCGATGTTCTACAACGCCATCGCCAACAAGGGCCGCATGATGAAACCCTATCTGGTGGAAGACCTGGAGAAAGACGGAAAAGTGGTGAGAAAATTCGGCCCGGCTTTCATGAACAACATCTGTTCGGAAGCCACTGCCGATACGGTAACGCGCGCCCTGCGGGCCGTTGTTACCAGCGGTACCGGCGCCTCCCACCTTGCCAAGGCGAAACTCCATATCGCCGGCAAGACAGGAACCGCGCGCGCCGTGCTGATGAGGGACGAGCACCCCAATCCCACGGACCCGTACGTGGACAAATACGGCCGCCGCAAGTTCCAGGGCACGTTCGTGGGCTTCTTCCCCGTGGAGAATCCCAAATACACTCTGCTTATCACCGTGTATTCGTACCCGTCGCACTCGAACTACTATGGCGGCGACAAGCCCGCCCGCGCATACCGCGAGATCGTGGACCAGATATACGCAATTGACGAAGGCTGGAGCGAGACCGTACAGCGGGGCTCCATCGTCCCTGAAATGGACCTTCCGTACAGGGACAATCCGGAAGGCCGCATCCCGGACTTGAAAGGCCTGGGCCTCAGCGACGCCCTCTGGGAAGCGGAAAGCCGCGGACTGCGCTGCTCGTACAGCGGTTCCGGCCACGTTCGCATCCAAAAGCCTGCTGCCGGAGCTGTGGCACATGAAGGAGACATTATAGAAATTACGTTGAGATGATACTGTCGGAAATTATTGAGAACATCGGCGTGCTTGGCACGTGGGGTAAAGCGGACAGGGAGATTGCCGCGATCTGCAGCGATTCCCGCAAGGTTGCCCCCGGGTCCCTGTTCATCGCCGTGAAGGGATTCGAGAGCGACGGTCACGCCTACATCCTCCAGGCGATCGAGCGCGGAGCCACTGCGGTGGTGTTCGAGAGCGAGGAGGCATCGGCCTGCATGGGAAAGCCTGCGGCGAAGGACGTTACTTTCGTACAGGTGAAAAACAGCCGCCATGCGGTTGCGGTTGCGGCCGATAACTTCTACGACCACCCGTCGTCCAAACTCCAGCTGGTGGGCATCACCGGAACAAATGGCAAAACCACCACGGTGACGCTCCTGTACAAGCTTTTCATGAGCCTGGGATACAACTGCGGCCTGCTTTCCACCATAGCCAATTACGTTGGCAAGGAGAGGCTTGAAACCGCAAACACCACGGCGGACCCCATCACCATCAATTCCCTCATGCACAGGATGGTGGAGGAAGGATGCGCCTATTGCTTCATGGAGGTGAGTTCAATCGGCGTGGAGCAGGAAAGGGTATCCGCCCTGAAGTTCGCCGCCGGTATCTTCTCCAACCTCACCCACGACCATCTGGACTATCACAAAACCTTCGCGGAGTACCTCCGTTGCAAGAAACTCTTCTTCGACACTCTCCCGGAGACGGCCTTCGCCATCGTGAATGCCGACGACCGCAACGGCCTTGTGATGGTGCAGAACACCAAGGCGAAGATTGTCACCTACTCCTGCCGTAGCATGGCAGACCACACCGCCCACATCCAGGAACAGGGCTTCGAAGGGATGCTTCTGAAAATCGACGGCACCGAGGCCTGGACCAGGCTCATCGGCGAGCACAACGCATACAACGTGCTGGCAATCTATACCACTGCGATCTGCCTTGGCGCCCAGAAGGATGAAGTACTCATCGCACTTTCCCGTCTGGAGAGCGTTCCCGGCAGGCTGGAGAACCTCAGGGGCCCGAAAGGCCTTTCAGTGGTTATCGACTATGCCCACACTCCCGACGCAATGCGAAGCGTGCTGAAAACCCTTCGCGACATCGCCCCCGAACGCCAGCTCATCTGCCTTTTCGGCTGCGGCGGCGACCGCGACAAGACCAAGCGTCCGGAGATGGCCCAGGTTGCCGAAGCCATGGCCGACCGTATCATCGTCACCTCCGACAACTGCCGCACGGAAGACCCGGAAGCCATCATTGCCGATATCCGCACCGGCCTCAGCTGGGAGGGCATCGCCAAGAGCATTTTCATCGTGGACCGCAGGGAAGCCATCCGTACGGCCATCATGACAGCCCCCGCCGGCGCCACCATCCTGCTTGCCGGCAAGGGACACGAAGACTATCAGATCATCGGCACGGTAAAGCACCATTTCGACGAAAAGGAAATCGTGGCCGAAACCTTTAAAATGATAATGAAATGATATACCACCTTTTCAGATACCTGGAAAACCTTGGCTGGGACATTCCCGGCATGGGCCTCATGCACTACCTTTCGGTGAGGGCAATGCTGGCCAGTGTTACCGCAATGGTGTTTGCTCTGGTTGTGGGCAAGCGCATCATCCGCCTTCTGCAGCGCAAGCAGATAGGCGAGACCGTGCGCGACCTTGGCCTCGAAGGCCAGATCCAGAAGAAGGGAACTCCCACCATGGGTGGTATCATCATTATCCTGAGCATCCTCGTGGGTGTGGTGCTGTTCTGCGACATCACCAACATCTATGTGATCCTGCTTCTTTTCAGCACCCTCTGGTGCGGAGCGCTGGGCTTCACGGACGACTATATCAAGGTTTTTAAGCACCGCAAAGAGGGGCTTTCGGAAAAAGCCAAACTCGTGGGCCAGATCCTTCTGGGATTCATCGTGGGCCTCACGGTGTGGTGGAGCCCCGACATCGTTGTTCGTGAGAAAGTTCCCGTGAACGAGTTCGAGCCCGTGGCTGTTGAACGCACTCTGGACAACGACCCGGCCGTTACCAGCGGAAAGTACGTGGAAGAGAATGTTGTGAAGAGCACCAAGACCACCATCCCCTTCGTGAAGAACCACGAGTTCGACTATAAGTGGCTCTCCCCCTTCAAGGGCAAATGGGGCTGGTATGCGAAATGGGCTATCTACGTGCTGATGATCGTGGTAGTTATCACCGCCTGCTCCAACGGCACCAACCTCACCGACGGCCTGGACGGCCTGGCGGCGGGAACATCGGCAATAGTGGGTGTTGTCATCGGCCTTCTGGCATGGCTGAGCGGCAACCTCATCGATTCGAATTACCTTAACATAATGTATATGCCGGGAACCGGCGAGGTGGCGGTGTTCATGTCGGCCTTCGTGGGCGCGCTCATCGGCTTCCTCTGGTTCAATTCCTTCCCCGCCATGGTGTTCATGGGCGACACGGGAAGCCTCACAATAGGCGGAATCATCGGCGTGAGCGCCGTACTCCTGCGAAAGGAACTGCTTATTCCCCTTCTTTGCGGCGTATTCTTCGTGGAAAGCCTTTCCGTACTCATGCAGAGGGCATTTTTCAAGATTACAAAACGCACGAAAGGCGAAGGCGTGAGGATATGGAGCATGACTCCCCTGCACCATCATTATCAGGACAAGAAACAGCTTCCGGGAAGGGTCCTGCTTCCCAAACCGGTACCCCCGCATCACGAAGCGAAGATTACCGTACGTTTCTGGATTGTGGAAATTATACTTGCCGTGTCAACTTTGGCACTTTTGAAAATCAGATAAGCTATGTCGAGATTAGTAGTTTTGGGTGGCGCCGAAAGCGGAGTGGGCGCCGCAGTGCTTGCAAAAGTAAAAGGATATGACGTATTTCTTTCCGACAAGGGAAAGATTGAGACCCGCTATGCCGACGTTCTCCGTAAATGGGACATTCCCTTCGAGGAAGGCCACCATACCGAGGAATTGATCCTGAATGCCGATGAGGTGGTGAAATCGCCGGGCATCCCGGGGACCGTGCCGATGGTGCAGAAACTCCGCGCCAACGGAACGCACATCATCTCCGAGATTGAATTCGCGGGCCGATACGACAGCGCGAAGAAGATCTGCATAACCGGGTCGAACGGCAAGACCACCACGACGTCGCTGATTTACTACCTGCTGCAGAACGCAGGCCTGAACGTGGGCCTGGGCGGCAACATCGGCAAGTCCTACGCCTACCAGGTGGCAACCGAGCACTTCGACTATTACGTGCTGGAAATCAGCAGCTTCCAGCTGGACGACGTGTACGAGTTCAAGCCCGACATCGCCATCATCACCAACATCACCCCGGACCATCTTGACCGCTACGACCACAAGATGGAAAACTACACCGCGGCGAAGTTCAACATCACCCGCAACCTCACTCCGGACGACTGCTTCATCTTCGACTCCGACGATGAAATCACCATCGGCCACCTTTCCAACATCGTCCTCCGCTGCAAGATGCTTCCCTTCTCGCAGGAGAAGGAAGTGGAGCAGGGCGCATTCCTCCGCGACGACAAGATCATTCTCCGCTACGATAAGGAAGAGACCGACGTCTACCTGAAAGACCTTGCCCTCGGCGGCAAGCACAACATATACAATTCCATGGCCGCGGCTCTCGCAGCCAAGGCCAGCGGCATTTCCAACGAGGTAATCCGCAATTCCCTGAAGACCTTCCAGCCAGTGGAGCACCGCCTGGAGCCTGTTCTGAGCATCAAGGATGTTCTGTACATCAACGACTCCAAGGCCACCAACGTGGACTCCGCATGGTACGCACTCGAGTGCCAGAAGCGCCCCGTGGTGTGGATCGTGGGAGGAACCGACAAGGGCAACGACTATTCCGTGCTCAACGACCTCGTGAAAGAGAAAGTGAAAGCCATCGTGTGCCTGGGCGTGGACAATGCCAAGATTCACGCGGCATTCGGAGGCCTGGTGGACAAGATGACGGATGCCCTCTCCGCCGAAGAAGCCGTGCGCAAGGCCGCGGCATTCGCCTCCTCCGGCGACGTGGTGCTGCTGAGCCCCTGCTGCGCCAGCTTCGACCTGTTCAAGAATTATGAAGACCGCGGTGCCCAGTTCAAGGCTGCCGTGAGGAACCTGTAAAACCTATGGCAAGGACCGCGCGAAAGAAAAAAAGCATCTGGAATCTCACGGATGGATTCAAAGGCGACAAGATTATTCTTATGGTCGCCCTGCTCCTGATGTTGATTTCCATCATTGCGGTATTCTCGTCTACGACCCTGCTCGCAACGCCGGGCCACGACCGCGTGTCCATCGTACGTGAACAGCTGATTGCCGTGGGCCTTGGCCTCGGAGTCATGGCAGGGTGCTATTTCGGCATCCGCAGAACCGGAGTCTTCCGCTTCTTCTCCCAGTTCGGCTTCGTGTTCTCGCTTATTTTCCTTGTGATACTGGTCTTCCACATCAAAACCGGCATCTTCACTTTCCCCAAGAATGAAGTTGCCCGCCGCGTATTGGAGTTCCACGGAAAACAGATCCACGTGTTCGAGATCGTGAAGGTGGTGATGGTGATGTACGTTGCGTGGGCCGTGAGCCAGTTCAAGGAAGGGAAGTTCACCTTCTTCAAGGAGTTCGCAGCCAACAATCCCAGCTTCAAGTGGGTTGGGACGGACCTCTTCCTGGAGTGGTTCTACATCTTCATCCCGATGGCAATCACCATCGGACTGGTGATGATGGGCAGTAACTCCGCCGCGCTTCTTATCGCCGGGGTGATGATACTGATGTGCATCCTTGGAGGCATCAAATTCAAGCATCTGCTTGGATTCTTTGCCGTGCTGCTGGTAGGCGGCGGCATCATGGTGGGAGTTATGCTGGCCACCAACAAGGGCCGCGCCGCAACTGCCCTGAGCCGCATAACGAACAGGGATGAGGCAAACCTGGAGAAACTCTACGAGACAACGCCCGGCACGGCCGCTTTCTATGAAGTAATGGACAAGCTCAAGCAGCCTATAAGCGCAGAATACGCTATCAAGGACGGCGGAGTGCTCGGAAAGTTCGTAGGCGGCAGCGACCAGAAATACATCACAGCGGCTATCTACGAGGACTATATGTACAGTTTCATCGTGGAGGAAACGGGGCTGTGGGGTGCTCTGCTCATAATAATGCTATACCTGAGCCTCCTTGCCAGGGGCGTTATGATAGTGAAGGACTGCGGCGACAATCTGTTCGCCAAACTTGCCGTGGCCGGGCTCATCCTCATGATATGCTCGCAGGCCATGCTTCACATGGCGGTGAACGTTCACCTGCCCCTTATGCCCCAGACCGGGCAAACCCTGCCCATGATAAGCCACGGCTCGTCGGCCTTCCTGATGTTCTGCCTGGCATTTGGAATCATCCTTTCCATAAGCCGCAATGTATGGGTGAAGATGCAGAAGCGCGAAGCCGACGCCATCCCCATCATCGAGCACAGCGAAGAAAACGACCCCGTACAGGCAGGGCTTGACGAACTTGAACAATTAGAAACACTTGATAAAGATGAATTATAAGCCGATACGTGCCATAGTGAGTGGCGGAGGAACGGGAGGACACATCTTCCCGGCCATATCCATAGCCAACAAGCTGAAGGAAGTCCAGAGCGATACGGAAATACTCTTTGTAGGTGCAGAGGGCAAGATGGAGATGGAAAAGGTTCCCGCCGCCGGTTACAAGATCGTGGGCCTTCCCATCGTGGGAATGCAGAGGCAGCTCACCCTGCATAATATCATCAACGACATTCAGGTTCCATTCAAAGTGCTGAAGAGCATCCGCATGGCCCGCAAGATTCTGAAGGAATTCAAGCCGGACGTAGTTATTGGCGTTGGCGGATACGCAAGCGCTCCCCTTCTGTGGGCGGCAACGGGAATGAAGATTCCCGCGCTCATCCAGGAGCAGAACGGTTTTGCCGGCGTCACGAACAAACTGCTGGGAAAACGCGTGCAGTCCATCTGCGTGGCCTACGAAGGCATGGAGCGTTTCTTCCCGGCAGATAGGATTGTCCTTTCCGGCAACCCCATCCGCAAGGAAGTTTCGCTGCCCCCTACCCCTGAAATGAAGGAGGAAGCCATAAAGCACTTCGGGCTGGATCCCGCCCGCAAGCATCTTTTCATCGTGGGCGGAAGCCTTGGCAGCGGCACGCTGAACAAATCCATGAAGCAGTGGATACTGAAGGGATGCCTGGGCGGAGGCGACATCGACATAATCTGGCAGTGCGGTAAATACTACAAGGCTGGAATCGACGAATTCATGAAAGCCAAAAGAGAGAACGAGGGGCTTCATCTGGGCAATATCCAGCACTACGATTTCATATCCAGGATGGACCTGGCCTATGCCGCGGCCGACCTGGTGATTTCAAGGAGCGGCGCCAGCAGCGTTTCCGAGCTCTGCGCAATGGGCAAAGCCGTGGTGTTCGTGCCTTCCCCCAACGTGGCGGAAGACCATCAGACCCATAATGCCATGGCCCTTGTGCGCAAGGACGCAGCCGTGATTGTGAAGGATGCCGATGCCGTGGACACCCTCCTTCCCACCGCCATCGGCCTGCTGCACGACGACGCCCGCCGCGAAACCCTTGGCAAGAACGCCCTTGGGATGGCACTTCGCGAGGCGGCACAGGTAATTTGCGACGAAGTTTACAGAATTATATGAAGCACGTATATTTCATAGGTATCGGCGGAATCGGCATGAGCGCTATTGCGCGTTACTTCAAGTTCAAGGGATTTGACGTGGCCGGCTACGACCGCACCCCGTCGGACCTCACCGCAGCCCTGGAGAAGGAAGGCATCGCCGTCCACTATGAGGATAGGCCGGAGCTCATTCCGGAGGATGTTAAAGAAACGCTGATAGTTTACACCCCTGCAATCCCTGCCGATCTGGGCGAGTTGCAGAAGGCCTTCAGCGGCGGATACAAAGTGGTTAAGCGCTCCAAAATGCTGGGCGAAATCGCCCGCGGGCAGCGCTGCCTTGCCGTTTCCGGCACCCACGGCAAAACCACCACCTCCACCCTTCTTGCCCATATCCTCACCGAAAGCGGAGAGGGCTGCTCGGCTTTCCTTGGCGGTATTTCCCGCAACTACAACACCAACCTCCTTATGAGCCACACCCCCACGGTAGTGGCGGAGGCCGATGAGTTCGACCGTTCCTTCCTGCAGCTCTTCCCGGAAATTGCCGTGATAACCGCAGTGGACGCCGACCATCTGGACATTTACGGCGACTATGCCCACGTTGTGGAGGCCTTCAGGGCCTTTGCGTCGCAGGTGAGCGGAACGCTTATCTGCAAGAAGGGCGTTCCCGTGGACGCGGCACATACGAAAGCGAAGGTATATACCTATCATTATACGGATACCGGAGCGGATTTCCACCCAGAAGATGCCAAACCCGGCCCCGACGGCTGTTTCACCTACAATCTTGTGCACCCCTGGGGTGTGCTGGAGGGCATCCGCGTGGGCACTCCCGGATGGGTGAACGCGGAGAACAGCGTTGCCGCCGCGGCCATGGCGCTGTGCTACGGCATCGGCCCGGAAAAGATAAAGGCTGCGATTGGCTCCTTCGGCGGAGTGAAGAGGCGTCTGGAGATGCATGTAAACAGGCCCGGGATGGCCTATGTGGACGATTATGCGCATCATCCGGCGGAGCTGGCATCGGCAATAAGTTCGCTGCGCGACATCTTCCCCGGAAGGAAGATAACCGCGATTTTCCAGCCTCACCTGTACACCCGCACGCGCGATTTCGCGCCCGAGTTCGCCCAGTCGCTGAGCATGGTGGACAAGCTCATACTGCTGGACATTTACCCGGCACGCGAGGAGCCCATTCCCGGAGTAACATCGGACATTATCTTCCGCGACGTAACCGCTCCCGAGAAGGTGCAGCTTAGTAAGGAAGAGTTGATGGATTACCTTGAAAAAGAGCCCGTGGACGTGCTGGTTACGTTCGGGGCTGGAAATATAGACCGTTTCATACCGCTTATTACCGAAATGCTGGAAAAGAGATGACACGTCGTCGCTTGGTGGACATAATCTGCACCTCGGTTGTGGTGCTTTCATCGGTAGCGATTCTGCTGCTGGCTACTTCTTCGTACAGGAGCAGCAGGCATCTCGTTACCCTGAAGTCCATTGAGACGATTATCCTTGACAGTATGGAGCGAAAGTTCGTGAGCCCCGGCGATGTGGAGCATTTCCTTGAGGACTATGGCCCCTGGCGCGGCCAAAGGCTTGAGGATGTGGACCTTGTGAAGATGGAGGATATTCTCCGCAGCAAGGGAGCCATCCTGGAGAGCAACGCCTGGACCGGCGACGACGGAACCCTTCACGTGGAAATCACCCAGAGAGCTCCGGTGGTGCGGTTCCAGATCGGCACCCTGGGATGGTATGCCGATGCCTCCGGCTTCCTCTTCCCCCTGCAGGAGCGCTTCCCCGTGAGGGTCCCGGTGGTGGATGGAGACATCCCGCTCACGCTCACTCCCGGATTCAAGGGCTTCCCGCAGAGCGATGAGGAGCTTGAATGGCTGCTCCGGATGACTGCCCTTGCAACTCAGATGAAGGGATTCTGGAACGGCAAGATCAGCCAGATCAATGTGGCCCCCGACGGAGAGCTTATGCTCATTCCACGCGTTGGCGACGAGTGCTTCCGCTTCGGCAGCCCCACCGGAATCGACGAAAAGTTCGAGAGGCTGAGGCTCTACTATGAATACATCGCGCCCTCGCGCGAATCGGCATATAAGAACGTCGACCTGCGTTTCGACGGACAGATAGTCTGCAGATAACAAAAATCTATATATATGGAAGAACGATACATAGCATCGATTGACCTGGGAACTTCCAAGTTCGGGCTTTGCGTTGCCCGCGTCAAAGGGGATGACGTCCAGATTGTTTACTACAAGGAGACACCTTCCGACGGAATCCGCAACAGCCTTGTATCCAACCCCCAGAAGGCCTCCAACCTCCTTCAGAAGGCCATCGCCGAGGCGGAAGCGGAACTTATGATAAAGATCCTGCAGGTTGTGGTGGGACTTCCCCGCTACGACGTGCGCCAGGAGATTGCGAGCGGCACTGTGGACAGGGCCAATCCGGAGGAATTCATCTCAGCGGAAGAGGTGGCCGACCTCAAAGCCCTTGCCCTTGAGACCTACCCTCTGGAAGACGGCAACTCGCAGATCATGTACGGTGCCGTTGCCCAGTCCTTCACCATCGAAGACCAGATAGAGGTGATGGAAGACGATGTCATCGGCGCAATCTCCAGCGATATCAAGGGCACGTTCAAGGTGTTCATCGGCAACCGGAGAGCAACGGTGGCCGTGGATAAGATTTTCAACACGCTGGGTATCGCCATCGCCAAGAAATACTTCCTCCCGGACGTGGTTGCGAAGGCGGTTCTCACAGAGGATGAAAAGCAGAACGGTGTCGCGCTTGTGGATATCGGCGCAGGAGTAACCTCCGTGAGCATCTACTACGGTGGAATCATGCGCAGCTATGCCGCAATCCCCTTCGGCGGACGCAATATCACCAACGATATCCGCAGCGAGTGCTCCATCTCGGAGCCCCTTGCGGAGAACATCAAGAAGCGTTTCGGCGCCTGCCTGCCTTCAAAACTGGGTCCCCTGAGCGAGAAGGTACTGCAACTCCGCGTCACGGACCCCATCAAGGAAGTGCCTGTGAAGTATATCTCCGAGGTTATCGATGCACGCAGCAGAGAGATTCTGTCTGCCGTCCTGTTCTATATCCAGGAAAGCGGCCTGCATAACGATCTTCGCTGCGGCGTAGTGCTCACCGGAGGCGGCGCGAAGCTCACCAACCTGGGCAACCTGCTCAAGGACATGTCGGGCTACGACATCCGTCCCGGATATCCCAGGCACAAGTTCTCGGCCGATGTGAGCAATGTCTACGAGCTTGGCGCAACCGCTTCCATCGGCATGGTGCTGGCCGCGAAGGACGACCGTCTGCCGGACTGCGCAACCCGCCCGGAGGCACCCGCCGAAACGAAGGAAGAGCCTGTGTACGAAGAGGTTGTGGATACATCGGCCCCCGTTCTATTTGCCGATGTGGACATGGGCCCCGAGCAGAAGAAGGAGGAGAAGAAAAAGAAAGTGAAGGTGAAAGTGAAGAAGGCGCCCAAGGAGACCGGAGAAGAGACCACCGGCACCATCCTTTGGGAGAAACTCACCAACTGGTATAACAAAATGACGGAGGAATAAGCTATGGATTACGATATCAAAACCGACATTACCCCGCGCGACTGGACCTACGGCGGCGACTCCATAATCAAGGTTATCGGTGTTGGCGGTGGCGGCTGCAATGCCGTGAACTACATGTACCGCAAGAACATCGAGGGCTGCAGCTTCGTTGTGTGCAACACCGACGCGATGGCTCTTTCCATAAGCGAAGTGCCCGTGAAGATACAGATGGGCGCAGGACTTGGCGCAGGCACGGACCCCGTCGCCGGACGCAACGCCGCCCTGGAATCCCAGGACGAGATTGCAGCCAAGGTGCTTGATAACGGCACCAAGATGCTCTTCGTCACCGCCGGCCTTGGTGGTGGCACCGGCACAGGCGCCGCTCCCGTTATCGCCAAGATGGCGAAGGACCGCGGCATTCTCACCGTTGCCGTTGTTACCATCCCCTTCAAGAACGAGGGCAACGAATCCCAGTCCAAGGCCGTGGACGGCATCCGCGAGCTGGAAAAGAATGTGGACAGTCTCCTCATCATCAACAACGAGAAACTCTACGACTACTACGGCGACACCCTCATCCAGGAGGCCTTCCCCAAGGCCGATGAGGTGCTGGCGACGGCTGTCAGAGGCATTATTGAGGTTATCACCAAGCCCGGTTACATCAATGTGGACTTCCAGGATGTGTGCAAGATGATGCGCAACAGCGGAATGGCCCTTATGGGCAGCGGTGAAGGCTCGGGGCGCGACCGCCTGGAAATGGCCGTGAAGGGCGCTTTCGAGAGCCCGCTGCTGAACGATTTCGACCTTAAGACCGCCAAGAACGTGCTTGTAAACATCACCGTTGGCAACAACGAACAGGGTGCCAAGATGAGCGACATGCAGAAGGTTGACGAAATGATTGCCGATTACACCGGCAACGCAAACCGCTTCAAGAAAGGCATCGTGTGGGACAGCGATCCCGAATTCGGCGACAAGGTGAAGATTACCGCAATCGTCACCGGTTTCGAAATGGGCAAGATCGGCCAGATTACCGACATGAACCTGGGCAATATCGTGGTGATCGACCACGGCTTCGTGTGGGAAACCGGAGGCCATGGCGAAGAGGTTGTGCTTCCGGAGGTTACCCCCATCAAGATTGGATTCAATTCCTCCGACAACGTGCGTCAGCTGCACTTCTTCTCCGAAGTCAAGCCCTGCCTCTGCGTAGAGCCCGGCGACGATATCAGCCAGCTCGTGAACACTCCCGCAATCCGTCGCGCACATAAAGAGCAATAAAACATGGAAAGAAGAACCAGAGTTAGATTCGCGCCCTCCCCCACCGGGCCGCTCCATATGGGCGGCGTGCGCACAGCACTGTATAACTACCTGTACGCCAAGCAGAAAGGCGGCGATTTCATTATCCGAATCGAGGATACGGATTCCCACCGCTTCGTTCCCGGGGCAGAGGCCTATATCATCGAAGCCCTGCGCTGGTGCGGCATTATTCCCGACGAAGGCGTTGATGCCGATGGAAAAGTAGTTGAAGTAGCCTCCCCGCAGCACCCGCATGCGCCTTACCGCCAAAGCCAGAGAAGGCCTATCTACCGCCAGTATGCAGAGCAGCTGGTTAACGCGGGCTGGGCATATTATGCATTCGACAGCGCCGAGGAGCTTGCCGCGAAACGTTCGGAGGCGGAGGCTTCCGGCCAGACGTTCATGTATAACGCCGCGAGCAGGGGTTCTTTGCGCAATTCTTTGACTCTTCCTGCCGATGAAGTGGCGCGTCTTCTTGAGGAAACAACCGACTGGACCGTGCGCTTCAAGATGCCGGAGGGCCGCGTTGTTCAGATGGACGATCTCATTCGCGGCCACGTGGAAGTGAACACCGACACTTTGGACGACAAGGTGCTTTGGAAACGGGCCGATGAACTCCCCACCTACCACCTCGCCAACATCGTGGACGACCATCTGATGGAAATCACCGAGGTTATCCGCGGCGAGGAGTGGCTGCCTTCCCTGCCCCTGCACTATCTTCTGTACGAGGCATTTGGCTGGACCGATACCATGCCCCGCTTTGCCCACCTGTCGCTGCTGCTGAAGCCGGACGGAAAGGGCAAGCTGTCCAAGCGCGACGGCGACCGTCTTGGCTTCCCCGTGTTCCCCCTCCGCTGGGAGAACCCGGAAACCGGCGAAGTGTCCCGCGGATATCGCGAGGACGGCTACTTCCCCGAGGCTTTCGTGAATCTTCTTGCGTTCCTTGGCTGGAATCCCGGCGGCGAAAGGGAGTTGTATACTTTGGACGAACTTGTTCCGGTTTTCTCTCTGGACCGTGTTATCAAGTCCGGCGCCCGCTTCAATCTGGAGAAGGCTAAGTGGTTCAACCGCGAGTATCTCCGCATGAAGAGTTCGGCGGAGTTGTCGGATTTGTTCATCCCCATTCTGGAAAGCAATGGGCTGACGATTTCTGCCGATGCCGTTGTGCCCGACTTTGAGAATGGCCGTTTCTCCCGCGAGTATGTTCAGAAGGTTGTGGATCTTGTGAAGGAACGCGCTATTTTCGTTGCCGACATGTGGGACATCGCCAAAGCCCTGTTCGTGGCTCCTTCAGAGTACGTGCAGAAGGACGTGGAGAAGTTCTGGAAAGAAGACCACTACGAGTACTGCTTCGAGCTTTGCCAGTACATTACCGGCGCCAACTTCGGCTTCGATGATCTGGATCCCTACATGGGCTCCATGGAACCCGAAGTGCTTGAAGCCGCGATGTGCGACTACATCAAGATGCGCGAGTACCCCATGGGCAAAGTGATGAACAGCCTGCGCCTCTGCCTAACCGGCGCCGCCAGCGGCCTTGGCATCGCCGCCATCATCTCCCTCATCGGCCGCCGCGAGTTCGCCCGCCGCATGGGCTTCGCCCAGAACCGCCTGGGCAGGATTTGAGCGTGGCGCCTAAAGCGCCACAACATTTAGCGCGGAAGGGCGGCGAGAGCGTCGTCTACGGAAACGCAGTCTTCAATGCGATAGCCGCCGGAGCGGGAGCGCTGGAGGGCGCTGAGATGAGCGCCGGAGCCAAGGGCTTCGCCCAGGTCGCGTGCGAAGGCGCGGATATACGTGCCTTTGGAGCATGCGATGCGTATCGTAGCCTCCGGCAGCCCCAGTGCCGATGTGTCCGCCACATTAATGCGCGAGGACGCCGTGCCGATTGTCATTTCGAGCGGAGCCGAAGGCGGAGTCGAGAAATCTGTAAAAGACAACAGTTCCAATTCCGTAATCTCAATCGTATTTCGCTGCAGCATAGACATGGACATTTCGTCCAGTTTATCCGTTTCGCCGCGGCGGTAGAGTTTGCGGGCGAGTTCGTAGTCGCGGACGCCGTCGACGGATTTGGCGCTGAACAGCGGCGCCACCTGC
>JAEEGF012462388.1_pt1 | contig 26563 bp, 26 predicted proteins | sample 9134171 | NCBI WGS metagenome assembly JAEEGF01 (sample SAMN16246542, study PRJNA631951) | gut metagenome | biome: gut microbiome; feature: rumen; material: AP-attached | host: Bos | place: Iran: Karaj | collected 2018-10 | reverse complement strand
AACGGATTATCTTTTTATTTTGATGACAATCTCAGGAAAGATTGCTTTGTTCTGAACAAAGGTTTTGTTTTTCTAAAGTGCTTATGAAAGCCAGCTTTCAATACACTTAAGCAAAATAAAACTTATCATCAATATAAAAACATCTGTGTATATCCGTTAGATCCGTGTTCGTTACACAAGATTCGGAATACCCGCAAGTTCGTTCTTGATGTATTGCAAGTCTGCAATCTTAGCCTTGGTTTCTTCAAGGTTCAGGCGATAGGTGTTATCACTATTGAACTCTTCGATAGTAGCGCGCTTAGTGTCACCCTCCTTGAAATACTTATCGTAGTTCAAGTCGCGGTTATCAGCAGGCACGGCATAGAAATTACCCATATCGATGGCCTTGGCAGCCTCCTCCTTGGTCAGGAGGGTCTCGTACATCTTCTCACCATGACGAATACCGATGACTTTGATTTCTTCCTTCTTGCCACCAAACAACTCACAAACAGCCTCTGCCTGAGTCTGGATGGTACATGCAGGAGCCTTCTGAACTAAGATGTCACCGTTCTTTCCATGCTCGAATGCAAACAGTACCAAATCTACTGCTTCTTCGAGCGACATGATAAATCGTGTCATCTTCGGCTCTGTCAGTGTAATGGGATTGCCCTTACGAATTTGATCAATCCAGAGAGGAATCACCGAACCACGGCTGCACATCACGTTACCATAACGTGTGCAGCAAATCTTGGTATCGCCACTCAGACGGCTCTTAGCCACCGCAATTTTCTCCTCAATGGCCTTGGTGATGCCCATGGCGTTGATGGGATATGCTGCCTTATCCGTGGACAAACAAATCACACATTTAACTCCTGCATCAATAGCAGCATCCAGCGTGTTATCCGTACCAATCACGTTAGTTTTCACTGCCTCCATTGGGAAGAACTCACAAGAGGGCACCTGCTTCAGAGCTGCAGCATGGAACACATAGTCCACGCCCTTCATGGCATACTTCAGTGTGCTCTTATTGCGCACGTCGCCAATGTAAAATTTAATCTTATTAGCCACCTCCGGCATACGCGCCTGGAAATCATGACGCATATCGTCCTGTTTCTTCTCATCACGCGAGAAGATACGAATCTCCCCGATGTCTGTTCTCAAAAATCTGTTCAGCACAGCATTGCCGAACGAGCCGGTACCACCTGTTATCAACAGGATTTTGTCTTTAAATACACTCATTATTATATATATTTTTGTTTTCCTATATTATTTCCTGTGATAGTCACTAACTCACATTCCCATCTTTTGTTCGGTTCCTAAACAAACAGGTAATCCTTGTTTCCGTAGCTCTTTGAATCCGTTTATTATATCCGTGCAATCCGTGTTCAACTTGAAACTAGGAACTTGTAATTACCGAAGTATATCTGCTTCGGTGATTGGTTCATAAGGGCCGTTCTTCATTTCCAGAATCACAGTTCCACTCTCTAAAGCCTGTACTGTGTGCCACTGGCCAGCTGGTATATTCAATGCCACAACGGGACCGTTAGGAGATAGCTCAATCCTATCCGTACAGATTCGCTCCAACTCATCATAAAATTCTTCAACCAGCCTGCCACGCAAACATATTACTGTTTCTGAAGTATTCTGATGCCTGTGAATAGGTAATGGAGAACCAGGCTCTATTGCATTCAGCATCCTCTGAGAAGTATCCTCCGCAGAGTCGCGCAGGTCAAGATTCATGCGAAGCCTTGGCGATTCCTTTGCCTTAGCTGTAAGTTCATCAAGTACTGTTTGTGTAATATTCATATCCCTCAATTTATAAATTTAAGATTACTTCTTCAGCGAAGCCAAATATTCTACATGCAAATGATAATACTTCATCTTGAATAGCACATACGCTACAGCCAAAACCAAAGCAGCTGTCACTAGATAAATCCAATGTGCCACAATGGTATTCGGAATTAGGTACATATATCCGAGCGAAACAGCCAACTGTAATCCCATGTAAATCAAAGAAACAGTGACATGGCTCATCTTCAATTCATTTGCCATCAGTTGGTAGGCATGCTTCCTGTGAGCCTCTCCCAGATTCTCGTGCAGCATGATACGATGCATAATCGTTAAGCATCCGTCCACCCCATATACCAGCAACAGAATCAGATACGTGACATCGCCCGTTAACACTATCAGGCGTCCAATGGCAAACAACATGATAAAAGCAATCCCGATGCTACCGACATCCCCTGCAAAGCATTTCGCCTTTCCCTTCGGCCGGAAGTTGAAGATACAGAACACCAGCACGCCTATTACAGCAACGATTAAATACGATGGTTCAATGAACCCTGCCACATCTGCCGTCAGTCCTCTTCCGTTTAATATCAGCAGTGGTATCAGCACAGCAAGAGCATACCCTGCCGTTATTCCATTGATGCCATCCATGAAGTTGATGATATTCATTGCTCCCACACATACTATCAGTGCAATCATCACAATCCACCACATCTCCCAGTGCATGATTCCGATGCTCCAGAACATCAGGGCCATCGCCACGAACTGTGCTACTAAGCGCACACTGTCCGGCAACGAGTTCACATCATCCCAGAAGCTCACGCCACATATCAGCAGCAGGCCCACAAGGAATGGTATGTAAGAGGTAACATCATTCCCTTGCGCTACCATCAACACGGCCCAAGCAATCATGCTCAGGGTAAAGATGATTCCGCCACCACGAAGCACTATTGTGCTGTGGCTAGACCTTTCGTTTGGTTTGTCGATAATGTTACACTTATCCGCAATGCGGAAGTAAATCAACTCAGCCGCCAGCAGCAGCACTGCAATTATCAAATATGTCATCCACATAATTTTTCTTGTTTTTATTTATTTTCTTCCCAACTCTCTTTCAATTGCGAGCATGTACGACATTTTATGCTTTCTCTTAATATCTCGGTTCTCGCAAACGGTCTTATATCCCTTATAGGCTAATAATGCCCCCGCTCCTATAGTAAGCTGTACAGGATGCTCTAGTCCATTCAGTAGCTCATTAAAGCATGTAGAGACGTCAGAAAACGCAATTGTTCCCATACCACCTACAAGAAAATGAATACCAAAACCATTTAATGACTCTTGCAGATCTCGATATGCACCAAGGAATTTTGTTTCATATATATCACGTGCCCTTTGCTCTAATCCTTCTATAGTTATATCTGGGGGTAGTTCCATTTTAGAAATCTCATCAAAGCCTTCTCTAAAGTTATGCAGTTCTGTCTGATGTCTTTCCTTGAATATACGCAAATCATCTATAGATGTAAGTGGATCTATTGTAATACCATCTATAACCATTTTTGTAAGCATAGACCTACCTAAAGCCTCATTCCTACTACGAGCCAAAGAATAAGGCTGATGATAAGTTTCTGCACTAAAGCCTGCAGCTAAGTCACTCAGTGGCGATGAAGGGGTCAACAGTTCCAATGACCTCTGACTTGCTATTCTGTTTGCTAATAAAGCCATGTAGAAGTCAGCAAAGTTATCGCTAACCCTTGCCCATCCATCTCTGCCCATCTTATCAGCAACCAATTCTTGTACCTCAAATGGTAGTTTTTCATGATGAAGATAGAATTGACTTCTTTCATCATCATAAGGATTTATATAGACATCTTCTGGTGCTCTCTGATTCAAACATGCCATTCCCTCCTCTGTCTGAGCGTATTTTTTGACGACTTTCACAAGGGGGCGAAGTATTTTGGATTCAGCGCCAACTACTATTGGCCCAAGAAATCCTTCCTCTGCAAGATACATGGTCGTATTATTCCTATACGCACTGTCAGCCATGCTCTCAGGCACAATGGTTCTGATACCATCCCAAAACAGATAAGCCGTTTTCAGCCAATCTTCATCAGATATGTCTATTGTTGGGTAATATAAAGCTTTCGAAAACATCATAATATTACTGGCATAAACGAATTACGTGCCATATCCTATCTGGCCTTGTTTGCTTCATCCAACAAAATATCGAAATCTACCAACTTTGTATTCATCGCAATATGAATTATTATCTACCCTTGCCATCCTTCAATTTCTCAACAACTGATAACTCTCCATTAATTCCATCACAAGAACCTCTAAGAGACTATTCAGCCTTTTCATTTCGTTATCCATGTTATTGGACTTTACCTTGAATGTGCCATCCGTAGTTTCACCATGAAATAGTTTATTTCTTACGAAATACGAATATTTAATAGCAAGGAGCGTAACCAGCTCCGCATCCACTCTAGTATGAAGATTATTGTTGATATGATTATCTATAGTAGTCCTGAAGGCCGGAGTTGCTGGGTCGTCAATATAATTACTTCTGCATACCAGTTTCTCCCTTAGCAGATTCATGATCCTACTATCATGATATCTTTGCACGAATTGAACAAGTGCATCTGTCTTCTTACGAGTATCATAATCATTCAGAATCATCCTCGACCACCTGAAACTATGCAACACATCTCTCGAATAGGCATTTGTTATAGCAATGCTTTGAGTGAATTGGCCAGAATTATTTAGGATAAAGTTACGCATCACTTTCATACATTCATTCTCTTTCGGGTCATTTCCCTGATACATGAACAATCTATTAAAAGCTCGCCAAAGATGGTCAAACTTGTAATACAAATCATCAGATGCAATACCCTTCAGCCAGTATGACATCGCAATCCTTAGAGTCTGGCCTTTTGGTGTCTCTTCCAGTAATATGTCCAATACATTAGAGGAACAAATCAACTGTCTATTAGTATAATAGCCTATAGGCTGAAGTATGTTATCACATTCTGTATAAGTGTAGTCTAACTGCCCTGACTTCTTTCTCACTATTGATAAACTATCAACTATGGGGAAATCGCCAGATACAGCATAATAGCATAACAAAGCCTTAATTATTTGGGTATTGATACTGTTGTTAGCTTTTGACAGGATCTCACCATCGACGTATGACCTGGTTCTTGACAGAACCATGCTACACGACTTTGGAAAGAACACAAAGGTATCTCTGAAACCTTGACTCCCCACATATTCCGAATACCTACGCCCAATTCTTATCGCAGAACCATTTCCACGGAAGCGGATATTAACATGATAATGATATATTCTATTCATATCTCATTGCTGTCCACTAAAAGTTGTGGACGTAGTTAAAAGTTAATAATCAAACAACGTTGGTTCGTTGAACCCGTTAAGTTCTTTGTCAATACTGAAGTTAGATTTGTTGAAGAGGTCTTTGAGCGGTGTCTTGTCCGTAAGGGATATGCTGAGGATCTGAAGGGTCTCATAGATGCTGCGTTCAATGTTCAGTTTGCTCTGAACGATGGCGACCAGACAGTATGAGATGATGGCCGAGTATATCTGGATGCGGACCGCATTTTCGGAGTCTCCCCAGAACTTCTTGATTTTCAGGTGCTGCTTCAGCCATTTGAAGAACAGTTCCACAGACCACCGGTTCTTGTATAGAAGGGCAACTTCCAAAGCGTTGATATCCATTGCGTTCGATATGAAGGTAAGTTCGCGATTCTGCTCTTGATCGAAGTAAACGACACGTCGAAAAGTTTTCGGATAATGCTTGTTGGATGCATACCCAGTCTGCTCAATCATGGAGTCGGAAAGAACGCCCTGCGGCATTCGTCGTTTCCACCTGACGACCTTGTACTTGAGGTTCTTCTTGGCTCTCACAACGAAGTACGCACCGATTGCGTCTATCCGGAAGAGTTGTTCGAAGAAGCTGTACGCACGGTCGAAGATGTAGTATGCCCCCGCCTCCAACGGGATCTCCGGCATCGCTTTCGTGTCATGAACAGAGGCTGGCGTTATATGGAAAAACGCAGGCACTTGAGCCTCGATATCGAAGAGTGTGTGGATTTTTATTCCACCCTTCTTTCGTCTGAACGTTGCTCAGCAGAAGACTGCCAGACAAAGTTCGATGGTTGTCGAGTCAAAGGCATAGATGTTCCCGCCAAGGTTGAAGATCTTCGTAACTCTCAGAGCACGAGCTTGTTCTACCATGTAGTAGGCAAACTCTTCGAAGATGTGATAGTCTCTGTTCTGGTTCGCTTTTGCCAGATTGCTGCGTGTAACCCCCTTACCAAATCCGAGGCCGTAAGCCTTAGCCTGGTGGACTTCCACCGCGACGATTATGTCTCGTAAACTCTCCCTTCCGGATAACTGACCGAACATGAGAACGAGCAGCTGGTTCCAACACGTGAACGACTTGATATACTTGTTACCTTCGTGATTATCAACGATATGGCGGAACTTGTCATCGTTCAGAAATGAAACTAATTGAGCGAAAACGTATCTGTCTTTATGCATATGCGCCTGATTTTCAGCGCAAAGTTAAATTCAAATCGTCGCACCCTCAAAAAAGCATCGTAACTATCTAACTATCAATATTTTCAAAGACCTGTATTTTTATTTTTAGTGGACACTAATGCCTCTCAGCTATGATAGAAAAACTTGACTATTCCATTCGCTTTGTGTCCAAGACCGCTAATTGAGAAAATGCCAAAGTCGGGCTTATAATCAACTCTAACTCGCCTTGCCTCTTGTAGTAGACTATTGCACAGACACGTCAATTCAAAGACCAAATTCCGAATTAGATCGGTATAGGAATTATAATCATCTAAATCCTCAAAGTAATATCTATTCCGGGACTCTTCCTATAGAACTGTCTTATCCTGCATACATTGCCTTGTTGGTCTGCGTCACTAGTGTCCCATTAAGACTCGCTGAAACTGAATAAGTTAGGATAGTCGTCCACGGGAACAAGATTATTAGGTTTTATAAATAATTGATTTACAGGTATTTTCTCAAACAGCACAAAACCGATGGTTTGAGAAATCGTATAGAGAGACTGGTCGAGATTCCACTTTTTCTTGGCTAATGCAATAAGCAGGAAAGAGCAGACAGCAATCCAGATTTGAGTATAAACGGCTTTCTCCGAGGTGCCATAGAATGACTTGATATGCAGATGTTGCTTGATCCATTTGAAGAACAGTTCCACGTTCCAACGTTCGCGGTAGAGTTCTGCTATGGTCAGGGCTTCATAACCGAGATGGTTGGTCAGGAAGCGGTAGACGTTGCCGGTAGCGAAGTCTTCGTAAGTGACCATCCTCAGTTCTTCGGGATAACTTTTGACGGACTTGTAGGTAGTGAGTTTGATAATCTCATCAGCTATGACGCCGGTGTTCTTGTCGACAGTAGTGAATCCGAAAGGCTGCTGAAAACCGCTTCAACTTCTCTATCTCTTGTTTAACACATGTCTTCAATGGACCTCTCTTATTCTTCACATAATCTGTCCAGCAGGGCCTTCAACGGAGCCTTCTCTAATGATTTCAATGCCTCGTCCTGCACATCCACTCGGTTCAACAAGTGTATCACTGTGTCGTATTGCAGCGGGAACTGGAAGTCATTCTTCAGCACGAAGTCTATCACCTTCTTACGCCTCACCTTATATAGCTTCTTTCCCACGTCGGGATGCTCCACTAGATAAGTATTCACCTTCTCGCTCAAGCTCTTGTCCTTGAATCGCAGACGCATCTTGTTGCGCACCATGTTGGTCCAGTTGCGCTTTTTATAGAAGGAATATGCCATCTTGTCAAATAGCGTCAGCATACTCCACTCGCTGCTCTCCAGCGTGGCAAAAATACCGTTCAGCAGGCGACTCTCCTCACGGAAATCTTCCCAGTCTTCCTGGCACTTATATCGCAGGTCGTGTTCCACTTCGTGCCAGCCCTCCGAAAGGATGGTGCGAATCTGTATCTCATAGGTGGTGTCCAGCAGGTCTGAGCAATCGGGATAAGTGCGGTTCAGATAATCTATCATTTCCTTCTGCCAGTCATCCGGAACCCGCATCACCATATTAAGCCTCTTGGGACAGAACGTGCGGTCGTCGTCTGTATCTATGGTCTCGTCTACATAGTTGCTCTGTGTGTGGAGGTACTGGTGCAGTATCTCTACGTCATCGCTGAAGTACAAAGTAATGCGCAGGGCCAGCAAGTCCTGCATTTTCTTTCCTTCACGGCGATAGCCATCAGCTTTCTTCAACAACTTTTCCTTGATGGAAAGCTCGCTTTTAGTGCGCCAGAATATATGGTACATAAACCCGCAGCGCGACAAGTCGGCATCCAGCCGTTCCACAACGGCTCCCAGTATCGTATCAAGCAGCGTATAGTGGTTCATTGCGCGTGTTTATGATAATAGTTGATACCGGCCTGGGTGATAAACGAGTTGTTTCCGCTCACCTGGATATATTTCTGTTTGCGGAGACTCTCGAATACAGTTGACATCTCGTCCACACAGTCTTCCCTGAACTCACCCCTAAGCTGCGACACGTATTTCATCTTCGGACGCTTTCCGTCCACCTTGAAGTACTTGGAGAGTATCTGTATTTCCAGCGGCACCTGGTCAGTTGCAGCCACCGTGACCAGCGTAATTTTGAAACCGGCAATAAACCCGCTGTGATAGTCGTCGCATCCAAAAAAATGGGCACTGCACACCTGGGCCGTGTCGGCAGCAAGCACGCAGCCCTTGAACTTACAACCGGTAAAGAAGGTACGGACGAACGCCGCCACACTGAACGTGCAGTTCTTGAATGTACAGTCCACAAAGGTAGCATTGCTAAACGTTCCGTCAAGCTCGTTAAAGATCACATCCTCGAAATAAAGCGAGTTGAAACTACAGTCGTTATAGTTGTCCTTGATGCGGTGTATCAGGGTGGTCTCCATCGTAAGGATATGTGGAGCCGTCATTCTGGGCTTCAAGGGATACAGTTTCCCCCACAAGGCCTGCCGGTCAGTATCCACGGCGTATTTGAACGACAGCACGGCCCTCTCAAGGATGTCTTCCGACAGGGGGCCCTGCGAACTCAGGCAGTCCGTTCCCAACCGTAGCAGGGCCCTGCCTAGCAGGTATCCAAACACGTATTCGTTCACAAAGGCCACGTAATCTTTGTTCCCCACGCGGTCCAGAAGGGCGTGATTGGTCAGCGTGTCTGCCAGTTCAGACAGCTGGATGGGCTTGGGCGACAACTCTTTATAGTGCATCAGCATCTGTTTGTTGTAGTCCACAATCAGCTCTTTCACAAACTGGCGGGTGTCACCCATCATGTCATACTCCAGGAAATTGAGTGCCAGTTGCTCAAAAATAGCCAACTGATCGTTCACGGAGACTATCAAATCCTGTCGTTCCTTCTCTCTACTCAGCAGGAACTGGAAATACTTCACCGTGATGTCACCCGGCGATTCCACTACCTTGGTGAAGTCGTCATCAGATATATTGCGCAGATAGGTCAACAGTACCGGGTTGGCAATGTGTCTGAAGGGCACACCAGCATTGGTCAACTGATTGAGCCGTTCACTTGTGAGCCACGACTCAATGCGGGGGCGCTCCAGCTGAATTCGCATCACGTCGAAGGCCCCGTCGTAGCCCTCTATCCATTGCTCAAAAGCAGCTCCGGCAAAGATGGCGGTCTTACGTGAAGTCAGGATAATCTTTGCCTCCTCCCGTAGCAAGTTCCCGATGGTGCTGAGCATCGTCTCCACCTGCTGGAATTCGTCCAGTCCCTCGTCCGAACCGGAATCGATGTCTTTTGACAGCAACTCATCAAAGCCGTCAATAATGAGCGGGATGCGTCCCTTGCGTATGTTATACACCACCAAATCTTGTTTGGCGGTGGTGGCCTTCTCTTTGTCTATTTCACTCCACAGCACATACTTAAACTGCTTGGCGTCGCGGTTGCGCGACAGCTCGGTGAAGATGGGCTTGATAGCTCGCTGTGTCTTGTGTTCCAGAAAGGAATGATACAACTCGTAGCTCGTACACGTCTTTCCGTAGCCGGCAGCCGCCTCCACAATAACTAAATGCGCCCCGGGCGACTCAATCTGGCTGAAGATCGTCTCTAGCAGGTTGATGCCCTGCTTACCATCGTCGTAATTGTCTTTGTATACAGAGAACGGCATCTGGATGTATTTGTAGCTGATGCCAGAGTCCTTGCCGTAGGGTCTCACCTGTTTTTCTACAAAGTCGCGGTAGCGGCTCTTAATCTCCAGCCGCGAAACCTCCGTCTTAAAGAAACCGCTGAAGAGATACTCCTCTGCCTCCTCGATGCTCTGAAAGTGCTGACGTTTCACCGAGAATCCTGCTCCGGAGTACTCATTGGCAAGCTCTTGCTGCTCGCTTTCGTCGAAAATCACTATCTCTGCACCGTAGTACATCCCTTGGCGCAGCAGATACACACGGCACGCCTCACGCTTTTCCTGTAATGTGTAGCCGTACTGTAAGAACAGGCTGTCTAATTCCTCTAAATTCAACATAATCGATACTGCATTACTTTTTACAATAGTCGTCCCTGCCCAACCCTATCTCGCGACCGTCGCAAGATGAGGGCGTAGGCGGGGATATTGTTGTTGGTTTTCAAAAAACAGTTTCTCTATCTGTCTGACCCGTGCCAGCAGGCAAGAGACAAAGGAATAATGCAGTAGTTTGTTCATCCAATGCCGCCGGTTGTTGGCAACCACGGCAATCAGCATGTTGATCGCGTCACCCAATGTGCCTTTCAAGTAGTTCCGTATCATCTGGTGGACTGATTTCAGGTGGCCGATCAAAGGAGCGATTCTGGCGCGATGCCGGCGCACTTCCGGAACATCTGCCCCCTCCTTCGTCTTCCGGGATTACGTCAGGCCCTTCCCTCCCGACGCCGGAATACTGATCCGCCTCAGATCAATAACCTTCTGCCCCCGCTTCCCCTTCCAATAAAAATCAATCCCCTGCTGGATGAAGCCAAGCTCCCCGCCCACACATATAGGCCAAGCACAAATGGATCCATTTATGCTCAGACAATACAACATTCACTTCTTACAAGGCAATTACGTCTTCTGGCCTCATCGGCTCATACGGGCCGTCCTTTACCTCCATGATAACCGTCCCTGATTCCAAAACTTTCACTGTGTGCCACTGTCCTATAGGGATGTTGACCGCGACTATCGGTCCGCCTGGAGAGAGCTCGATTGAGTCCACGCGAGCAGGGCCATGCTCATCCAAGTTGTAGAACTCTTCCACTAGCCGACCGCGGAGGCAGACAACTGTTTCGGAGGACTTTCTATGGCGGTGGATTGGCAGAGGGGATCCGGGCTCGATAGCGTTGAGCATGCGTTGGGACTGATCGGCCGGGGTGTTGCGGAGGTCCAGGTTCATCCTGAGGCGCGGCGATGCTTTGGCCTGGGCGGTCAGGTCATCCAATACTTGTTGTGTAATCTTCATATTGCGCGACAAGTCCGGCTACGGCCGGGCATTGTGAATGGATTTGAGATACGCTTCGTGTAGGGGGTAGTACTTCTTCATGAAAATGATATACGCGAGGCCCAAAAGCAGTATCGCACATACCAAATAGATCCAATGCGCCAGCACGGTATTCGGGCACAGGTAAATGAATCCCAATGAAATCGCGAGTTGCAGCACCATATACAGAAGGCTTACCTTCATGTGCCCTATCTTCAATTCATTGGCCATCAGCTGATACGCGTGCTTCCGGTGCGCAGCGCCGAGATTCTCGTGTAACATGATTCGGTGCAGGATGGTAAAACAGCCGTCCACGCCATACACCAGCACAAGAATCAGATATGTCACATCCCCGGTCTGCACAATCAGCCGCCCAATGGCAAATAACAAAATGAACGCAATGCCGACACTGCCCACATCACCCGCAAAGCACTTTGCCTTGCCTTTTGGACGGAAATTGAACAGGCAGAACACAAGCACACCAAGGATTGCCACGATTAAGTAGGACTGTTCAATGAAGCTACCCACAGCACGTTCAACACTTAAACCATTAGTCCCTACTTGATCCGGCATCTGGTTTAAAAGAAGCAGTGGAACCAACGCGGCCAAAGAGTAACCTGCAGTAATCCCATTGATGCCATCCATGAAATTGAAGATGTTCGTAGCCCCAACGCATACAATCAGCGCTAGGATAACAAACCACCACATGTTCCAATGCAGAATGCCCATACTCCAGAACATCAGCATCATGGCCGCGAACTGCGCCACTAGCCGAATAGAATCAGGCAGAGAGTGGATATCATCCACAAAACTTACGCCCGCAATCAAGAGCAAACCACAAAGAAAAGGCAGATACTCCAAAAGTATCTGCCCCTCTCCCCTGACGAGCATCAACACGCCCCAGGCAATCATCGCCAAAGTGAAGATTATGCCACCGCCGCGAAGCACGATTGTGGAGTGGGATGAGCGTTCGTTGGGTTTGTCGATGATGTTGTAATGGTCGGCGAGGCGGAAGTAGAATATATCCGCCGTCAGGAGCAGAACCACTATAATCAAATATGTCAACCACATATTCAAATACATTATTTATCAATATATATTATTTCATGACAATAGAATAATTGATCTTTATCAGACCATACACCTCTATAAACCAAATAAACCCCACACCAATTGGGTAACTAGGAATGCATTTCTGCAGATATTGACCTTTAAAAGTGTAAATGTTACTCTTTCACTTTAATTTCTTTTTATGTTAATACGTATTACGAAAACAATTGTTGCCTACCCCATAAAACCGCACAGTTGGGATTCCATCTTTTTTAGATAGTGGAGGGCTTCATAATATGAGACCATGCACTCCATAAAAATGAAGAAAGAACACCTTCCTTATAACAGAATCTTCTTTTCCAACTTCCAGACTTCCACCTTTTATACTTAAAAATAAGCCTTGGAAGTAGTTTTAGGCGATAAACCTCCGTTGAATCATATTCGGGATTTAGGATATCTGAAAGAACACGTTGTTTTAGTTCATAGGGACAATGGGAACAAGGAAATGTTAAAGAATCAAATCCAAGATCATCAACACATATAGCATTGACAACATTAAAGAACTCTGTCATCTTGAATTGATCTATCAAATCTGATAGCCATTCTTTATTAATTTGTTCTCCATACTTTTCCCAAAAAAAAGCCCAATCCAACAAGTGACGTATGGTTATTCCTATTGCAACAAAATGCATTAACATGTGTCTCAATAAGAATAACGCATTAAAATCGGGAGTAGGCAAATATATGTCCTGACCACAAACACTTAAACACTCACCCTTAACTTTTGCAAGTTCTTTAAGTAATGGCTCTATCTCTGAATTGGTCTTACTGGCGGGGACAATTAAAAAATCGTAATGATTCTCCACTAAAAAGCCCTTCCAATCGAAACATGAATGATGGGGTTCGCTATTATCAACCCGAATACCTAACTGCTTAACTACAAGGGAATCCGCCTTCTTTTGTAATCCATAATTCCAAATGTCAATATCACCACAAGGTCGATGGTTAGGAATAGGATAATTCATACTTAACCCATACCCTTTTAACACCATCATATTTATTCCGTTTTCATTATAGAATTTTGCAAGATCACTTAAAGCTCGCTCATAGCATTTATATCTATTTTCAAATCCTTGTATTACTGTCCCTATCCAATTAAGCAAAATATCTTTTGATGGTCTGTTCTCCAATGGCAATCGTTGTATTCCATCTAATACTATAGCCGAAAGCCCCTGCTTCTCTGCAAGGGCTTTAATATCAACCCAATCAGGCTTATCTTTCAGTGCTGAACAATTATGTCCTATTCCTTGACGAGTTAAACTCATCAGAATACCCGATTGATCCATTATCCTAATTTATGAAGACCAAATAATGAAATCACGACCTTGCATATCTTGCCAAAACATCCATGAGTATAGCAGTGCTTCGAGTACTTGAAAAATGCTCCTTTCCGTATTCATAGGCATTAGCTACTTTAATCGTTGTGTCTTCTGGATCATCTTTTATCAAATGAATCACATTTGCTAACGCATCATAATCGTAAACATCTACAGCATACCCCATATTAAACTTCTCAAACATTTGAGAATATTTTGACCAACTTTCAACCGCATTTACAATAATACGTCTACAGGCCATTAAAATGGGCGCTTTACTGGGAGTGCCATTCCCAATAACTCCTTTTTTTAAAGGAATGATACAAACATCACACGTACTATATACATCAGGAACTAATGGAATTGGTTGTAACGGGTAAAATTCAATATTATTTAAATTGTTCTCTTTTGCCTCCTGAATAAAGACGTCCTTAGCGGGCCCATCGCCCACCATTTGAAGAACAATATCAGTATCGTCTTTTAATCGTTTTGCCAACTCTATCACCGTCTTATAATTGAAAACATATCCTATAGAACCTGCGTACTGGACGATAAATTTTGATTTATCTATACCGTACTTTTTTATAAACTGGTTTTCATTGACGGGAACTTCCCTTGCTGAATTAACATCAAACCATGCAGGAGCGATATACACATCATTAACCCTTGCCCCCTCTTTAACCACCATATCCTTCATGTCTTCAGAAAGAACAACTATAGCAGATGCCCATTTATAACATGGTTTCTGCATCAATCGAAACAGCTCATACAGCAACTTATTACGAATAACCCCAATGTCGTAGGCATGACCGGGAAAAACATCATATATTGAATAAACAATCGGAATCTTACGTAAAAATAACTTTATGAAAATCATCGGAAAGTATATCGTAGGATTTGATTGCAAATAGATAACGTCCGCATCCTTTACTCTCTTATAATAGCGTAATGAATGAAAATGATACCTAACATCATCAATATACCTACTAATAAAATTCGACTTGTCAATTACCTTGCGAAGAATGGTATCTACAGTAAAACCACTACGCCTTCGAAGTGATGCCGGTATATCATCATTAATACCCTTTCTATGACTTTGAACCAAATGTACTCTATGCCCGGCATTAAGAAAGTCATTAATCATGACCTCCGCCATTTGATTATTGGGGTTGGGCGTATCAAATCCTTCTGCTGTAATAAACAGAATTTTCATACAATTATCTTTTTTTTGATTTCCTTGACAATCTCATCTAAAGAATGCTCATCATAATACAACACGGGAATATTGTATGCTTCATACTCTATTCCTAATGTAGAATAATAAGACACAACTAAGTCGGCTCTGGGAAATGTAGGAGTACTTATAATTTCTATATTAGGGTTAACTGTTTTTTTTAGATTAAGATACTTCATACTATCATTCTTCCCAGGATGAATCTTAACAAATACTCTACAGTTTTCATCGGATAGAGCCTTGATAATATATTCCTCCTTATCATAATACATATAGTTCGGATATGCGACCAATACAATGTTTTTTTTCAATGATGAAGGCATTTCTGTCAATGTTATTGTTGGCGGCATTACAGATAAAACTGTCTCATGTCCTAGAACTGCTCTAGTTAAACACTCTTTCTGGCTTTCTGAAAGAACAAATGCTTTATTAACATTTGTTAGCTTCACGGGCCAATCCGCCTTTGGCGACTCGATACCATGTTGGAGAAGCACCTTGTTTGTTTGAGGTGACTGATTAAATAAAACAGCCCATCGATCCAGATGATTAACAAAATAAAGTGTACAGTTTTGCGGAATCTTCTTGAAATAATAATCTGTCAGAATGTATTCAAATGAAAGATAATTTCGATATAAATACTTACCGTGGGTCTTTATAGTTGCAAAAATAATACAGAGTATCGCCCAAAAATAGGACTTGAAAACTTCGATTATACTAACACGTTCTAATATATTGTGTCGTTCTTTCCCTTCTATTAGCCACCCTTCATTAACGAAAATAGGATAAAGACAGTAATCAACCACCTCATACACTTCTTTAACTATCTTAATTCTTTGTCTAGCTAACCCTGCATAACAAAGTGCCATGTTATTGCCAACCGGCTTACCTTTTCTTCTGAAAATGACTTTATATATAAAAAAAGGAAGATAACAAGAAATAAAAATAAGTGAAACAATAGGCTCCAGAACTACACATATGCACCAAAGGCAATCCAGAAAGACTTTATTATTTATTGTAGCACAACCTGGAATACGACTGGCCAATTCTGCTTTTTTATCATTGAACGTATCGTACAACTTATTTATATTTCTGAAATGTAATAAATATAACTTTATCGGGTTCATTCTATAAGGATTGTAACATTTCTAAGTAATCTGTTTTCATTCTATTGAAGGTATAATCCTCCTCAAATAATAACCGCGATTTACGTCCCATCTCATCCCAATTATAATCATGAATATGAGAAAGGACATTAAATAACTGCTCAACATCTGGCTGTAAAAGCACACCATTATACCCATCAATAATAATTTCGGGTATACCCGCTACTCTTGTGGAAATACCAGCAAGCCCACAGCGTAAGGCCTCAATCAAAGATAGAGGGAGACCTTCATTACTAGACATTAGTATCGATATATTCGCTTCAGCCAGATAATGGTACACCTCAGAATTTGGTACCGAACCAATAAATCTTACATTATCCAAACCATATTCTTTGACCTTCTCCTCTAGAGAAACCCTCTGAGGGCCATCTCCAACAATAGTGTACTCAATCTGAGTTTTAATATTATTGGGCAATTTATTTAGGGCCTCTATAACAATCCACTGCCCTTTTCTCCCATTAATTGTGCCGCAACTGATAAGTCTATATTTATATGAATAATTATCTTTTTTCTTAACTTCTACGTATTCTTTTTGCTCATCCCCTAAGTCTGTGATACCATTAACGATAATACCAATGCGACCATTCAAGATTGGATATTCATTCAAAAAATTACTAGCTCCTATTTTTGAGATGCTGATAACCTTATCAACTTTATTTAAAACAAATTCTGTAATTGAATTAATCTGTCTTTCAATGACAGAACCTCTAGCCTTAGGAAAATACTCATATAGCATGGTACTTTTTGCGCTATCAGCATGAATGAACAAAACTATTTTCGCCTTTAGTTCTTTTTCTTGTTGCAAATAATTGTAACAGTCATATATGTAGTGAAATACTATAATCTGAGCATTTCGATTCTGCGAAAGATAGTTCTTGACGATCGTTTTGGGAGCACAAATCAAAGCATTTATCCGTATCTTATCGTATAGAAATGAATGCTGGGCAAGAAACCTCGCAAATACTTTAATTTTTCTTAAAAAAAAAGACTGACTCCTCTTTGCAACGGGACTTCCCTGATAAGAATCTATAGCTTGGACTCCTTTCGGATTATCCGGCGTAAATAAGGTCAAATCATAACCATAATCAAGGAAAAAAGAATGATTTGAGATAATTCGTTTAAGTGTTTGGACCGGGCCTATTATTGAGTTTAAATGAGACGAAAAAATAATATCAACTTTCTTCATAATAAAACTAACAACTTAATCAACGAAAGGTTTATTAGCAACCAGTTTATATAATAGAACGAGTATAGAAACGACTAAAAGCCATTTTATAATTGCATATAAACTTGGTAATAGTCCTGCTCGTGGCGACATTATTATCGTTCCAAAAAACAAATATGTCAAAATCGAAAGAAAACGATTACCAACTATTCTACGTTCATAAAATTTAACAAACAAGGACAGTAATGACGCTCCAAGCATTACTCCTATAATACCAAATTCATAGCATTCAGCAATCCAGGCAGTTCCCATAGAGTTACCGCCCAAATAATATCCAGAATTAATATGATATACCAAATTATGGGCTAAGCTAGACCTAACGGCTAACATTTCCAGGCTCTGTCCGGAATCAGGAAGTCCAAACAACAAACTGGCAATCCCATAAAATGGTTGATCCAGAAAAAAAGGGTAATTATGTGCAACCGCATCACGATATTCCACATAGAATGCCGTAAGTTTAAAAGTAGAAGAAGATTCAGAGAAAAACGACAAAACCATTTTAAACACATTATCTGTTTCAATACCGAGATCTTGTCTTGTATATGATATTACATATGAGGTAACAACACCTAGTAATCCTAGAATTGCTATAATAAACCACTTGATTTTTTTATCATAGAATTTTGTAATATACCATATAAAAAAAACGGCAACCAATAAGACCTCTCCCCTTTCCCCAGAAAGTAATGTTGGAATTAGACTAATAAAATAAATTAACGTAAAAAATGAAAACTGCTTAAAAGACGGTCTACTAGCAACTATTAAAAAATAGCCAGCTGTATATATCATATTTGATACCCTGATGTAAAAGGGAATCCCACTTGTTCCTGAAGCATACAGATCAGCCCTACTTATAGTCATAAGGTAAAAGGAGTACGCGACTGCAATCGGAAGTAATAATATCAAACACTTTTTGCCGATAGAATAATATAAAAAACGAGTCTTATCATCTAAGTTATTAACTTCCTTAACCTTAATCTTCCCATTGAAATAAAATAAATAACTAGTAGATATATAAATACTAAAAAGAAGAAGAACTTTTTGAACAATAACCTCATCAAATACTTCACGGGCAGGAGTAAATGCAATTCGAATTGTATCACCGTCTGCCAACGGACTAAGAAGAGGCGTGGATACCATGAAAACAAAGGTTGTAAACAGTAACAATGAGTAGATATGTGTCCACCCTAATTTTGCTACTGAACTCCCGTATGAAATGGCAAATACAATCCCTAACTGTACCAAGTAATAATTAGTTAGGGCGACATTATTATTAAAACAGTTTAAACAGTACTCACATAAAATAGCTATTTGAAATAACAGAAGGGTTTTCTTCGCAAAATCAAATGGCCAATAAATCCGTTTACCTATTATCATGCAGTAAATTAGATTCTTTTATGAATAACTCTGTAAGCCACAGTTAGTCTATAAATCATTTCAACCAAATAAGAAATAACAGTTAATGAAATAAACGACATCACTGTATTTAACTGATGAGTAAAAAATAAAATAATAAGAATAAATAGATACGCTGTTGTTGTAATAATGATACTATAAAACATATACTTATTATAACCTCTGGCAACAATTAAACATGAACCGACATATGAGCCTATTCCAAGGAAAAGAGGTGACAGCAAATATAATCTAATTGGTAATAAAGGGACCTCCTTTCCTATCAAGAAAAAAACGATTGGATGAAGGAAGATATTAACAAGTAAAACTATTAGAATAATAGCCAAGAAAATCACAAAACCAATTTTTCTAAACAACGAGTTGCTATGGTTCTGTGCCATTTTGGGAAAGATTACCGTACTAATAATAGTGAGAGGCTCTATAGCCAAACTAGTCAGTTTTGAACCAACGTCATACACCACAACCTCTCCCATATTTACAAATGCACCAAGAAGCAAGTAATTCAGTTTATCCTTAATCGTACATACCGCGTTTGTCGCAAACAAAGGGAAGGCATCTTTTAAATAAAACTTTGCCTGTTCTCGAGTCGGGCGAGCAAAAACAATGTGATGTTTATGAAAAATAATATAAAGTGAAACCAAACCGCCTAGCAAATAACCTACCGCATGAAGTAAAGGGACATATAAATAATCTTTGGGCGATTTTATAAGAAGAAATGTTAATATGATAAAGACTGTTTGTATCCCTATATTAATAAATGTGATAACCTCCATCCGTTCAATTCCCTGAAAAAAAAACTGAGGGAATAACAAAACATTAAGAGTCACTCCAAATGAAAATATGAACAAAAGAAAATGCTGTCTATAAATAGGAACAGTAAATACAATTGCAAAATAAATAACAAAGCTTATTATCCAAAGGATTAATCTCAATGAAAGGATAGAAGAAACAATTTCAGAAAGTTTTGAATTATCATTTCGCCAAATAGAAACATGACGAGCACTCACAGAGTCAAAGCCGAACTTGACGACAATTGTAGCATAGCTTGATAAAATCTGGGCAGTGATAACGAGACCATACAAATCAGTGCCGAGAACCCTTGTTAGATACGGATAAGTAATGAGTGGTGTTAACAAGATAAAAACCTGTAACACCGAAATATAAGAAAAGTTAGCAAGTATCGTCTTATTATTCCGCGCCTTATTCTTTATGCTTTCTAATAACATTCTGTCTTACTATACAACTAAATCATCGAGTAATAACCGTAACTTTTCTGCACCATATACTCTTTCTGTTATTTTCATAAGAGTCTTTTGTAGTAAAGTTTGACCATACAATATAAAATGAATCGTCCCCTGCCGCTATGAGAGAGGTATACCCACAAGACACATCCCGAGTATATGACCTATCTTGATTCATAAAAGGAACAAAATCAATCGGATCAGACCACTGTTGACCTTTTCCATCAAAACTAAAACGAACTTGTACACCTGGTCTTCCTGTAGATAATACTAGTACACCATTATTTAAAAGTAGTAGTTGAGGCTTTACTCCGTTTGGAGTGAATGGTTCAGCTGGAGACCACGTTCGTCCTCTATCCTTTGAGAAAGATTTATACAAAGGAGAAGCAGACCCTGATCGCATAACACAAAAAAAAGTACTGTCAGGCAAGATCTCAAAGGCGGGTTCAGCAAAACCATCATTTTCTCTTATTAAGTTATTGCTTTTACTCTGAAACGGAATCCTACCAATAATCTCCCAAGAAAAACCATAATCAGTCGAATGATAAAAAGAAATACCTCCTTTTAACAAATCACCATTACTATCTAAATAATATGAAGGATAAATGCCTGCGACTAACGAAGAGTCTGCAAGTTGCCTAATGTTGCCCCACCAAACGATTGGCATCTTGCCATCTATAGAATAACGAAGAGCACCAGGATCATACAGTTTTGCATGAATAATACCAGCCTTATTATTCTTGTCTCTACGATAAATGTATACTCCTTGTAGATCACTGGGAAGATTTTCTATGGGATAAAAAGTGTAAGTTCCTTCTTTATAAACAGCTTTTGGAAAAAAATTATAGTTATTAATATTTCTTGCTGGTTGCGATTTTACCTGAAGGTACCCCCCGTTCTTCAAATACACATTATTTCCTCTTCGATAAATAATATAATTATTATCTAATGGCGTCCAAGTTATACCGCCATCCTTAGACATCATTGGTGAATACTTACTACTCGAGGTACTTCCATACTTGTCATAACTATCATCCTGCATCTGCCATTCAACAATAAGAACGTCATCCTCTGTTTTTCCAATACTCGGAAATTGATAATAACCCCATGATTCTTCTCTCTCAGCTTGTGAAACCATCACCGGTTTTGATAATAATATCTCCGCCACATTCTTACCAGCCTGATTATAATAAATATGCTGAGCAGTTAAAGACACTAGACCCTCACCTATCTCTAAAGAAGGGGTGGTCTTTGGTGGCTCATTGTAGATGATTACCTTATTGCCAAGCCCACAGCAGGAAAGTCCAATTACAACCGTCAAATAAACAGCGAAAAATTTAATCATAGTAAACCCAATACCAGAAGACCCAAGCAACACTATAATTGCTGAATCATATCAAGCGATAATCGATCGCCCATGACAAGATCACGGTTGACCCTCTTCCCAAGAATTGCCGACATAAATTTTGGATGCAACCCACCTCCAGGACGTACACTTCTTACGTTTCTTTCTGTAATAATACCTCCAGATTTAATATCTTCAGCCACATAGAGTGAGCGACAGAATTCTCGACCCTTAATAGTTGCTAATTCTTTAGGGTAATTCACTCGACCCAATGAACTTTCTACTAATCGAATACTCCTAACCATCGATTCAAACTCCTGGGCCTCCATTGAAAATGCACTGTCTGGGCCGCCAATCGCACGATCAATAATAAAATGTTTCTCCACAACTTCTGCTCCCAAGGATACGGCAACCATGGGAACAATAGCTCCTTCGGTGTGATCAGATACGCCAACCTTAACGCCGAAACGACTTTTCATATCTGGGATGGTCAGCAAGTTGGCATCCTCAATAGGGGCAGGGTATGCTGACGTGCACTTTAACAACGTAATATCATTGCATCCCTCATCACGTATTGTGTTTAAAGCAAGAATAATATCTTCCTCCATCGCAATACCTGTTGAGAGTATGATAGGTTTATGTTTTGAAGCAATGTACTTGATAAGCGGAATATCCGTTATTTCAAACGAAGCAACTTTATATATAGGATTATTTAATTCTTCCAAGAAGTCAACCGCAGTCTTATCAAATGGAGTAGAAAAACAGATTAATCCTTCTTCCCGTGCCACTCTAAAAAGTTCTTCATGCCATTCCCAAGGCGTATAGGCCTTCTGATAAAGAGAATAGAGCGTTTCTCCTTCCCATAACCCTTTTCCTAGTCGAAAATCAGGCGCATCACAATTAAGAGTCAGCGTATCAGCAGTATAAGTCTGAATTTTTATGGCGTCAGCACCTGCTTGTTTTGCTGCACGGATACTATCAATGGCGGTCTGTTTGCTACCATTATGATTGGCAGAAAGTTCAGCTATAATAAATGTCTTTCTCATGTACTAAAATCTATCGATGTGCATTAACAATGCTTTTCCAATAATAACCGCTTTCCCATTAATTGTTTCAAGATTACAACAAATCACTCCACGATGCTTCTCAGGATTAACTTCTTCAACAATGAATTTAGCCATATACTCTGTATCGGTAAATACTGGAGCCAGAAAGGACATCTCTTGACTCATATAGATAGTTCCTTCTCCTGGCCATAATGTCCCAAACACTTTAGAAAAGACTGATCCAGCAAGGAAACCGTGAACTATTCTACGGCCAAAGATTGATTTTGAGGCGTATTCTTCATCAATGTGAATTGGATTACGGTCACCACTAATAATCGCAAATATCTCAACTTCTTTTTGAGAAATGATTGTAGGGCATTCGAAAGTGTCCCCCTGTTTGATTTTTTCCATAGCAACAACCTATCGATTATAAATACGATTATAATGATACTCTTTAAGTTGTAGCCATTCGCGGCGCAACATAGCTAAACCAACCACATCAAAATGCTCATCTCCTTTCCTTACATGGTCACGATAATAAGCCTCACGACGGAAACCAAACTTTTCATGCATTGCAACAACTGACAGATTGGTCGTTAGCACTTCGCAACGTAATTTATTCAGACTTAGCACTTCAAAAACATATTTGAGAATGTTATATTCTATCTTTGACCCTATCCCAGCGCCTCTCACACTGCTATCGCCAAGGTAAAAAGCCCAGAAACAACTGTCAAAGACTTGACTAATGTCAGTGATTGAAACTAATCCAAGAGGTTTGTTATCGTACTCAATGATCCAATACCGGGAATTGCTTTCCTTGGATATTTTATCAAACCATTTTTGTTGCTGTTCAGGACTAATGAAATCCTCAGTATACATATATTGGCTCACTTCTTTTGAGTTGCGCCAATTGCGAATCATTTCAAGGTCGTCCGCCTTAATGTCTCTTAAATTAATGTCAGTCATAATCAATAATAAAAGCTTCAGTGGAGATTCAACTACTCCTGTTCAAAAGAGAAAGATATGAACTATGTAATGATACGTTAGTCGTTTAGATTCCACATCGAGTGAATAATAACGTCTTTGTATTTTCCGTTATAAAGACAGTGGTCTTTCAAAGTAGCTTCGCGAACAAAACCAGCTGCCTCAAAAATGGGGTACAGGTGTGGACGCAAATCAAAAGCATAAGTAAAAATTTTATGCAAGCCAAGATCATCAAATGCAACCTTAAACAACATCTGCAAATATCTATACCAATGCTCTGCAAAATGCTCAGCCTCAAGACTCGTATCCATGATAAACGAAATCTCTGCATTCTGATCAATCCAGTTAATATGGACAAGACCACCGTATCCTATGCAAGCACCATTCTCCAAATAAGAAAAGAGTATTTGGTCCGGATTAGGATTGTCAAACAAATGTGAAATAACGTTATCGAAATACCGCTGCTGGTCTTCCTCAGTAAGTGGACGAGACTGGCGCAAATGGTAAATCTGCTCGTTTCTCCATTTCATGATGAGAAACCGATCCTCATAACGAAGCGGAACAAGTGAAAAGAAACCTAGCCTTTGCTCTTGATTCTGTAAACAACAATATCTGGGCATTGTGTGTTATTTAAATAACAGTTGGTACTTCATTTCTGCGAGCTTCCAATCAGTTTCTGTATCAATATCCTGAATAGTAGTTTCATTCACCTCGATTCCACCTATCTTGATCTTTCCCGCGAGCCATTCCTTGGTTTTATACCAGTAGAATGTTCCCGAATCATGATATTCTTTAGGAAGGTCCTGACTCCGGCTATTCTCGTACTCTGGCCAGTGACGGCGCATTGAACCATCTTCAGCAAGATCAAGACAACGCCAAATAGGATAGCTAAATTGGACAACAGGATAAACACAAGTAAAATCTGATTGATTTAAGCGCTCATACGCAGCTACAAGATCCTTACTTTGTACCATTGGGGCCGTAGCATATAAACAACAGAAATTATCAAACTCCTGCTCTCGTTCAATATATCTTGCAATCACTTCTTTCAATACATCTGATGTTGTTGCAAAATCACTGGCTGCCTCAACAGAGCGCATAAAAGGAACTTGAGCTCCGTACTGCCTAGCTACCTCAGCTATTTCTTTATCATCGGTCGAAACCATTATTTCATTAAATAGACGTGATTGTTTTGCTGATTCAATTGAATAGGCAAGCATGGGTTTACCTAAAAAAGGTTTCACATTCTTACGTGGGATACGCTTGCTCCCGCCACGTGCGGGAATAATACAGAGATTATTCATTAACTAATAAATTCTTTAACCTTATCAATAATCCAATCTTGTTCTTCCTCTGTAAGCGTGGGGAACATTGGCAAAGCCAAGCACTTGGTATAGTAATCCTCTGCCACCGGCATATCACCTTCCTTCCAACCAAATTGCCTATAGTAAGGCATCAGATGAGCAGGAATATACAGTACCTGAGAATAAACATTGTTGGACCGTAAATAATCATACAAGCCTTTGCGCTTAGCAGGCTCAACTTGAATAATGTAGAGGTGGAAAGCATGTACGATGTTTCCAGCTCTATATGGCGTCTTAACAGTCGTACCTTTGAAAGCATCGTCATATTTCTTAGCTATCTCATTACGACGTTGGATACTCCAATCCAAGCGCTTCAACTGGCTGATGCCAAGAGCTGCCTGCATTTCAGTAATGCGGTAGTTGTAACCCAACTCCTGCATCTCATAGTACCATCCACCATCGTTCTTTTTCAGAAGGGCGGAATCTTTAGTGATACCATGTGTGCGGAACAATGCGACCTTGTCGTACAAATCCTTTCGATTGGTGGTCACGGCACCGCCCTCACCAGTTGCGATATGTTTCACAGGATGGAACGAAAACACAGTAAGGTCCGCATACATGCAATTGCCAATCATCTGCTTATTTCCCTTGCTGTCAATGAAACTACCACCTGGCGCATGACAGGCATCAACAACAATGGAAAATCCATATTCGTCCGCCAGTTTGCGCAATCGTTCCTCATCAATTGGATACCCAGCAAAATCTACAGGAACAACCGCCTTGTAGGTTCCCTTGGGAGATTTTTTCAGAATCTGCTCCAATTCATCCAGGTCCATCAAGAAAGACTTGGGTTCAATGTCGCAAAACACAACCTCCGCACCTTGATAACGGAACCCATTGGCACTGGCGACAAAAGTGATTGGAGTTGTAATAATCTTATCTCCAGGTTTAATGTCCAGAGCCATGGCACATAAATGCAAGGCGGCTGTACCATTGCTCACCATACATGCATACTTACATCCAAGGTACGCGGCAAAGCTATTTTCGAATTCACCGATACGTGGTCCTTGCGTCATGAAATCGGATTCAAGAGCCTCAACAACAGCTTGAACGTCTTCATCTGTGATGAATTGATGACCATAAGGAATAGGTTTCTGTATCATTTTGCTTTAAAACTATAATCAATATAACGACGAATTTTTTCACGTAAGGAAGCTACGGTTTCATAGTCAGGATTATCGTGCGAACTATAGTGGAAATCTTCAGGAACTGGTTTCGCATTATAGTATTCCTCAAACTCATGCTTCGTTTTAATAGCCACATATGACATGAATGGTATAATCACAAAAAAATCTCTCGCTTCTAATGTATTATCGGCATCGGACTCAGAGATAATGTCATCTGAAAGTTTTTCACCCGCTCTTTTACCTATTTCTTTAATAGTCATTTGGGGCGCTATCGCCTCAGCTAAGTCTGTAATTCGGTATGATGGCATTTTAGGCACAAAAATTTCTCCTCCTAATTGCTTGTCTATTACATAATGTACCATATCCACAACCTGCTGATTGGAAATCAGGAAGCGGGTCATACGTTTATCAGTAATGGGTAACTCACGCCCTCCAAGTTTACTTCGATCCATAAATAAATTAAATACAGATCCCTTACTGCCCATAACGTTTCCATAACGAATAATGGAAAAATGAACGTCTTTCTTACCGACAATATTATTTGCGGCAACAAACAGCTTATCTGATACCAATTGAGATGCTCCATAAAGACTTGCGGGAGAGCAAGCTTTGTCTGAAGAAAGTGCTATTACATTACGGACGCAATTCCTGAGTGCGCAATCAATAACATTCTGAGCACCGAGGATATTGGTCTTTATCGTTTCAT
>JAEEGF011682394.1_pt1 | contig 26567 bp, 29 predicted proteins | sample 9134171 | NCBI WGS metagenome assembly JAEEGF01 (sample SAMN16246542, study PRJNA631951) | gut metagenome | biome: gut microbiome; feature: rumen; material: AP-attached | host: Bos | place: Iran: Karaj | collected 2018-10 | reverse complement strand
AAAAGATATCCGGGGATAGCTCATATCCCCGGATATTTCTTTTGTATTTCGGCTGAAAACCGCGAAGCGTCTCAAAAGAGGAGATTTTTGCGCCATGCAAGGCGAAAAGCGCAGTAATACATCGGAGAGTCTTTCGAGCATGACGGGCGCAGCAGGGCGAAAAAGATACCTTTTGAGGCTGTATATCGTTAAGTGAATGCGCCCAAAGAGCGTTCCTTTTTTATGCCGTTATTTACCTTTTCTTTTTACCGCCGCGGGTCTTCTTTTTCTTTGTCAGAACGCCGAGCAGCACCGCTGCGGCGGCTGCCGCGGCTGCGACGGCGATCAACACCCATACGAAGAGCGGCACCTTTGCGGAGCCGGGTTTGGCAGGTCTGTCGGGTATATCGGGAGCCGTAGGCGTGCCGATGGGCTGCAGAGTCATACCGGACGCCTGGGGCGTCTCTTCCGCGGGCGTCTCCGTGGGCGCCTCCGTGGGCTCGGGCGAGTTCGCGGACGATGGAATTATTAAATCAAACATCAGGCTGTTCATTTACTGCCTCCTCTTGTGCTTCTGTATTTTCAGCGGATGCTTCGGCGGTGCGTTCGGCTATGCCCCGCTCCAAAGCCCGCCGCTTTGATTTTCTTGTGACCGATACAAGTATGGCGACGACAACGGCGGTCAGCGCAAGCACGACGCAGAGCACCGGTATGCCTATTATCAGCGCCGGAACGAGTATGCCGGGGAAATCGCCCACAACGTCAAGAAACATGCTCATTTATCGTTTCTCCTCTTCTTCGTTATCAGCCGGATGATGATCACGATCAGCACAGCGGTGGCTATTGCTGAGAGGACTATCACGCCGAGTATGACAGCGAGGATTATGAACGGCATGGCAGAGCCGGCTTGTATTCCGCCGGGATCGGCAATGGCGTCAAGAAACAGGTCCATTTTTTATTCCTCCTTCTTCATTTTACCGAGCTTAACGAGTATCACGATCGACACAGCGAGTGCTGCGGTCGATATCAGCGCGGAAAACAGCACGAGCAGGATCATAATGATCCAGATCAGGCTTATGCCTCCTGCCATCATAATAAAAACCTCCTAAAGCAGTATTTTCAATATCAAAGTCCCCAGACCGAACGAAACGGCGTTGGCGACAAGGGAAACGAGGTAGGGGAGCTTTGCCTCCGCCGCGTGCTTGTAGAAGAAGCCCTCGACGATAAAGACTATGAACTCGATCGCGATCAGCACGGGGACGCCCGGCAGCTTCGCCCAAACGACGAGCGCGGCGTATATGACGTTCGCAAGCGGGTTCGTCAGTACGTTTACGAGCACGCATACGAGGAGCCCCTGCTTTCTGAGCCCGAACGCGGCGGCGACGGGAAGCTCGAGAGCTATGGTAAGCCCCAGAGCTATAGCAAGCGAAAGGAACGGGCTCATGCCTTTCTCCTTTTGCCGAAGCCAAGGCCGGGTATCAGGAGCGCCAGCGAAACTATGGCGAGCGCACCGTAAAGGATAGGCTGATCGGGCGCTTTGAATGCGAGGAGGACCGGTATCAGCCCAACGAAGAGAGCGGCGGTCAGCAGCCCGAACGCGGCGCCCTGAGCGTTTTTAAGAAGCCGCCTCGAGGCGTGGAGCGTAATGGGCATCGTCATGTTGAAAAGAAACAGGGCTATGAGCCGCATAACGGGCGCGTCGGGGATTATCAGAAGCATCGCGCAGAGCCCGAGGGATACGACAGCCGTCGGCTTTTCGCCGAACGCGTCCGCCGCGAAGCCGCCCGCCGCCTTGCCGAAGGCGAGGAGCAGCACCGGTATAAGCCCCGCAAGCAGCGCTGGGAGCGGGGACAGGTATTCGCCCGTCGAGAACGCGGGGGTGAACCCCATGAAGGAGCGCAGCGCCACGACGAGGAACAGCAGCCCGAGCATCACCGCATGGCGCGGGGGGATATCGACGGAAAACTCCGGATTATCCGAAACGAAGCGTTTTTTAACGCCGCAAAGCATTATGCCCGCGCCCGCGATAACGAGGAGCCCCACGGGGATGAACCATGCGGTCCTGAAAAACGCGGCGAAGAATTTGCCGAGGAAAAGCCCTATCGCGCCGGGTGAAACGAACACGCCGAGCGGCCCCGCCTTCGGGGAGGAATTCATCACCTCTATGCCGCCGCCCACGTGGAACATTCCGTTGCCGAGCCCCGCGACGGCGACCGCGACAAGCGGCGTGCGGGCGAATATGAACGCCGCCGCGACCAATGCGCAGCCTGCCGCCGCAAAGGGAAGATCGCGGTCAAGCTTATCGGCGATAATGCCGAGCGGGAGCTGGAAAAGGAAGGCGAGCGCGTTGTAAACGACCACGGCGTACCATGCGCCGCCGGTCCCGGAAACGTATCCGAAAAACAGCGCGGCGCACGCCATGTCCACGATGAAATGACTTATGGATAATACCGCCGTTTTTGCCTTCATCAAAGCTCCTAAAAATCAAAACTTCTCCCTGTGAAGGGGGGTATAGACCATTTTGCCCTTTACGCGCGCACTCTCGAAAAGGGTTATGCCGGCGACGAGCACGCCCGCCGAAAGGGGCATGCGTTCAAGCTCGCCCGCGGCAAGCTCGTCATGCTCGACGCTCCTGCCGAGGGTTATGTGCGGCATATAGCGCTTGTGATCGCGTAAAAAGCCGTTGTCGGAAAGCGCCGCCTCAAGCGACTCGTGCAGTGCGTTGAGCTCCTCAAGCTCCCCTTCGACCGTCACCAGCGAAACGCGGTGATTGCCGGAGGCCGTCTTCTCGAAATAACCGTAATGCCCGAGCGTCAGCGTGAACGGGCGGATGTCGCGGCACGCCTCGTGCATGGCGGCGACGGCGCCGGCAAGGTCGTCCGACTCGCCTATGAAATGCAGCGTCACGTGCATATTCTCGACCGGCACGAACCTGCCGCCGGAGGAAAGCCCCTTCAGGGACTTGGACATGCCGGCAAGCTCCCGCCGCATATCGTTTGATATTTCGATCGCAATAAATAAGCGCATCCGTATCGGCCTCCCGATATTTCTGCGCTTATTATACAACGTTTTTTTCCTGCAGGCAAGACTTATGCGCCCGGGTGGTACACCGTGCCGACGAAGAGCGGCGTGCCGTCCATGCCGGTTATTACGAACATGAACGGGCGATCGAGGGTGAATTCGACGATGCGCAGCGGCTCGGCGGCGCCGGCATAGCCGATATCCGTGTAAGCGGCGGCTTCAACGCCGTCCTCGTTCATAATGACGCGCGCGCCGTGGGTGACGCTTGAGATGTAAACGCCTTCAAGATCGGTCAGCGGGCTGAAATTCGCGCCGGAGGGGTCGAAGCAATCCGTAACACCGAGGTTTTTGAGCCCCTTCTCAAGATCGAGCGTCGATTCGACGTCTACCTTGGGCATATGGAGATGTACGACGGCTCCCTGGACCTGAGCATCATATGGGTCGGTGAGTATAGCGTTGAGCGCCTCGCCGTTCTTAACGACGTCCTCAAGCGAAACGCCCTTGTCGGGGAGCACGAACCACACGCCTGTGTTTTCGTTCAAGCCCTTATGGACCATGGTGAAGCAGTTGAGCTCATAATACGACTCGGCGCCGCCGTGCATGAAGGTCACCTGCTCGTCGCCGGTGGGGGACCGGAACGTCTCGACGGTGTTGGTTCCCTCAATGAACTTGTTCGCCCAGCTCGTCTTAAAATACAGGGTGGTCAGTATGTGCATCAGATCCTCGCTGTTCAGCTCAAGCTCGTTTACCTGATCCTTCAAAAGGTCGTGCGTCTGCTCGTTCAGCCAATCGCGGTAAAGCTTTGTGAATTCGGGATCGCCCATTTCGCCCGTGAAGGAGGAAGCGTGGTAGATCTCGCCGAGGGTCTTCAGCGTGTTTTCCTTGATATAGGGGCACGCGCCGTTATCGATCCACAGCGAAGCCGCCGGCAGGGAAATCAGCGCCTTGTTATCGAAATAGTTGGAGATGAAGAGCTTGTTCGCCTGCTCGCGCAGAGACCCGATATCGGGCGCGCCGAGGAGGTCAAGGAGCTGTTCGCGCGTTTCGCCGTCCGCTGTCTCCGCCGCCATGGCGAGCGCCATATACACGTTGAGCGGCGAATAAACTGCGTTTTGGTCCTTCTCGCCGGAGAGCAGGAATTGAGCCGTCGTCGCGTTGTAGAAGCCGGTGAGCGAGCTTCCCGCATAGAACGCGCTGCTTGCGAGCATCCGCCTGTAATCAAAAAACTTAGAGCTGGGATAGTTCGGCGTATCCGGGACGGAGGCGAAGGACGCGCTTACTCCGTCGGGCAGCGTCATGGTCGGCACGATCATGGGAACGTCGAGCGGCTGAGGAGTAAATGCGGGCCAGGCAGGCGCGGGAGAGGGCGCTTCGGTCGGCGCTTCGGAGACCGTTTCCGTGGGCCGGGTGGTCGGATCGGAGGAGGCGGTCTTTTCGCCGGTATCATCCTTCCTTAACGCGCGGGCGGCGAGGAAGGCGCTTAAGCCGACGGCGATCAGCGCCGCGGCGGCGACAGCCGCTCCGATAAAGGGACGCCTTTTCTTTTTGAGCTCCGCGGCAGAGTTTACGTATTCGGGGGCGATATCGCCCATCGCTTTGAGTTTATCCGTTTTCATATCATATTCCTTTCAGACTTCGTAGCCGTTGTTTTTAAGGTGGTCTTTGAGCTCTCCCCGGAGGCGCAGCAGGGTCATTTTGACGCTGCTTTCGCTCTTGCCGAGCTTGTTTGCGATATCCTTTACCGGCTCCATGAACCAGTATCTCAATACGAAGATATCGCGCTTCTCCTTCGGCTGGGAGGCGAGGAAGGAGTTTATCAGTCGCTTGAGCTCGTTTGCAGAAGCCTCGTCCTCGACGCTCGCGCGGGAGGGGATCGCTTCCTCTATCTCATGCGTGAGCTCCACGAGCACGACGCTGCGCTTCTGCGCGCCGGAGCGCTCGGCGCGGTCTATCGCGCGGCAGCGGACGATCCTGCCAATATAGGCGAAGAGATGTCCGTAGGGCTCGTTCGGCGGGATGCTGTTCCATGCCTCGAAAAGCGCGTCGGAAACACATTCCTCCGCGGCATAATCGTCGCGAAGGAGCCTCTTGGCGAGCCTTTTAAGGCGCGCGCCGTATGCTTCGTTTGTCCTTTTAAGAGCGGCTTCGTCCCGCTTCAAAAAGAGACGGATGAGTTCGGCGTCTTCCGTAGTCCTGTCCTCCCGGGGGTTCAAATGACCTTCACCCTTAATATCGGAAAATGACCGCCGCACGTCACACTGCACGGCAGGCTCATTATAATACGCGGCGTAAAAAGACTCAAGCGGGACGGAGCACACAATATCTTGCGCACCACGTCCGCAAGCGCCCAAAAACCCAAAAATATATTGGGATTTTTTGAAAAAACCCCTTGCATTTTAATAAAGGCAGGGGTTATAATACACCTTGCGGATTTATGTGGGGCGCTTGATTTTTCGTCCCCCCGCAAATAAGCGGCAGGAGGGCGGCTACTCGCCCTGCACCGAACAAGATAGGAGATTTGTCATGAAGAAGGATATCCATCCTGCGTATGGTGAGAGCATCGTCCGCTGTGCCTGCGGCGAGACCTTCAAGTCCGGCTCCGTCAAGGGCGAGCTCAAGGTCGAAATTTGCTCCAAGTGCCATCCTTTCTACACCGGCCGTCAGAAGCTCGTCGACACCGGCGGACGTGTAGATAAGTTCAAGAAGCGCTACGGCATGAACTAAGTGAAAAAGCAGAATGACCTCGGGTTATCGAGGTCGTTTTGTCTATCTGGAGGTTTATTATGGCTTACGGTTTCAGCGTCAAAAAGGTCACGAACGATATAGTTGAATGGATACGCGAATGGTTCGCCGCGAACGGCGCGGGCTGCAACGCGGTCATAGGCATTTCGGGCGGCAAGGATTCCTCCGTTACGGCGGCGCTGTGCGTCGCGGCGCTCGGCAGGGAGCGCGTAGTCGGCGTAATGATGCCCAACGGCGTCCAGCCGGACATCGATTATTCGAAGATGCTCATAGAGCACCTCGGCATCCGTTCCGTCACCGTCAATATCAAGGAAGCTTACGATGCGCTCGCGGGAGAGGTTACGGAGGGCGTGGGAGAGCTTTCCCGTCAGACCGTCATCAACATGGCTCCGCGCATCCGCATGACGGCGCTTTACGCCGTTTCGCAGAGCATGAACGGGCGCGTCGCCAACACCTGCAATCTTTCGGAGGATTGGGTCGGCTATTCCACCCGCTGGGGCGATTCCGTGGGCGATTTTTCGCCGCTCGCCAAGCTCACCGTGCATGAGGTCATAGAGGTCGGGCGCGAGCTGGGTCTGCCCGGCTACATCGTGGAAAAGGCGCCGTCGGACGGGCTCACCGGCCTGACCGACGAGGATAACCTCGGCTTCACCTACGAAACGCTCGACCGCTATATAAGGACCGGCGTCTGCATACCGGAGGAGAAAAAGGCACTTATCGACAGGAAGCATGAGCTAAATCTGTTCAAGCTCTCGATGATGCCCGCCTTCCCGTATGAGCCGGAGGAGGAATAATGCTGTATCTCGTCCGCCACGGGGAGACAAGCTATAATGCGGAGAAAAGGCTCCAGGGGCAGCTCGACGTGCCGCTCAACGAAAAGGGCGTCCGCCAGGCTGAGGCGCTCGGCGTATGGCTCAAGAACCGCGGCATGAAATTCGATGCGCTCTATACGAGCAGGCTTTCCCGCGCGTACGAAACGGCGCGCATGATAGGCGATACCCTTGGGCTTGAACCCAAGGTGATAGGCGGCGTGGAGGAGATATACTTCGGCTGCTTCCAGGGACACACCTTCGACGAATGCGCGCGCCTCTATCCCGAGGCGTACGCGGATTATCTCATCCGCCTTGCCGGGTCGAACGCACACGGCGGGGAGACCGGGCGCGAGGTGATGGAGCGCGCGAGAAGGGCGATACTGAGCCTTCCCGAGGCGAAGGAGGGCACGGCGCTCGTCGTCTGCCACGGCGCGGTCATCGGCTACCTTCGCGGCGCGGTCATCGGCCGGGATCTTACCGATATCAAGGACCTGATACCCGGGAACGCCCGCCTCGTCGAGTTCGACGACAGGGCGCTCGGGAAGCTGAAAAACTATAAATGAGAACAGGCATAATAATACCGGGGAGGCGCCATCCCCGGTATTTTTGTCGGGATCCCGCGGTCCCCTCGCCGAAACGGAAAATTGTATTTTCAAAATGACGTCAAAAAAAGCTCCTCATGGGCGGTTGTGCCGCAGGGGAGCTTTTAATGTTGTCGTATCAATACACGTCCTCGACGATCTTATCCGGGCGCTGATCGAGCTTTTCCGGGTTGTTGAGATAGCGGCGGAAGAGCTTGAAAGCGGAGGCGTAATAGAACCCGTCGCAGATGCGCTCGTCCATAACGATCGTGTAATCGACGTACTTTTTGTGCACGGGTGCGCCGTCCTCGCCGGTCTCGGTCTCGGTATGCCGTGCGCCGAAGGCGATGAACACGGGGATATTGCCGAAATCATACAGGTGATGGAACACGGGCGGCACGCCGAGCGAGCCGAGCGCGGTCACGAAAACGGAGCCGTGGAAGGGCGAGAGCCGCATGAGCCAGCGGGGGAGGAGCCCGAAGTAATCGAGCGTTTTAAGGAACCAGATAAGGAATTTCTTGACCACGCCGGGAACCGCGTTGACGAGGCCGGCAAGCTTGTCGAAGCCGGAATCGAGGGGCGTGTTCTTAGCCTCGACGACCTGCTCGTTGAACTTGCGGTAGACGTCCTCCGCGGTGTCCTCCGGGGAGAAATAGACGGTGACTATCGTTTCGGGCGCTTCGGCGGTCATGTCCTTCTTGACGACCATCGAAAGCTCCATCTCGCCGTCGCGGGTAAATATCTTCTGCCCGCTGATGAAGCGGTTGCAGGCGGGGCGCTGCGAAATGACGCGCACGTACGCGGCGGCGATGGCGTGCATCGTGCCGAAGCCGTCAAGGCCTTCCGCCCTCTTTTTCCTGATGTATTCCTCAAGCCGGGTGCATTCAAGGGTGTCCCTGAAATAGACCGCGGCGCCGTTGCGGTTGGGCATTATGTATATCGCGACGCCGTTAAGGGGATCGAGCGACCTTACAAGGCGGCCGTCCGGTCTGTCGCCGCGGCGGGGACGGAATTTCTCCGACGAGTACTTCTTCATGAATATGGCGGCCGCTGCGAGCGAAGCCATCATGAGGAGTATCGATATCTCCCTAACGAGGGCGGGGGTCTCGGCGCCGGATTTTACCCACGCCGGGATATCGAGTACGAAAAGATGCACGATCAGCGGGAGCAGGAATACGAGCACGGCGGGGAGCTTCGTCCTTATCCTGTACGCGTTAACGGTAAGGTCCCATATCACGGCGGCGGCGATATAAAGCAGTATGCAAAGCACAAGGTGCCACCAATGCGTGACCTCCCCGCAGGCGGGATCGGCGAACATACAGCTGATCCTTGCGATGAAGAAGCCCGCGCCCAAAAGCACGGGGAAGCTCGTTTTATAGAGCCTGTCCTTACCGTGGCCGATAAGCTCGGCAGAGAAAGCGACAGCGGCGATAACGGGCAGTATGCACAGCAGCACGAGCGCCCAGCCGTTGAACGCGCTTTCGGTCCTGAGCGGCGTTTCGAGCCAATTATTCGCAGCGAGCACGATGCGGAGCAGCACGGCGGCGAGCATCAGCGCCGCGGAGACCCACGCGCCGGCGTTCTTTAATGAAATTCCAAATGATATCTTGCGGTTATCCATGTTTACATTATATCACGCCGGGCGGAATAATCAACGATTTTTCTTGGCTCCGCAAAGATTTTTTCAGGCGTTCTCCCCGCCGTTGGCGCGGATCATGGCGATAAACGCCGCTTCGCTGCGCCTTCCCCACACGCCGTCGGGAACGAGGGGCTTTGCGTCCGCATCCATGTATCCCGCGGCGGAAAGCGCCTTCTGCATGGCAAGGAAGGCTTCCCCCCTCATGGGGGGATCCGTCAGCCTGAAAAGCGTGACGCGCGGGCTGAAAGCGGAATAGCAGATATCGAGGTCGACCTTTCCTTCAATGCCCGGCACGTCGCCCTTCCCGCGCTGCCACATGGCGAGATCGAACCCGGGGGAGGGCTTTTTCTTTCTCCAGGAGGCGAGCCAGACGGGGTATTCGTCCCGCACCGCCGCGGGGATAAGGTTTTTGAACCAATCGCGGTTCGAGTAGAGCATGGGGCAAAAGCCAGCCCGCTCGATAACGCCGAGGAACGCCGTTATGATATCGCCGCGTTCGACTTCGGTCATGCTCCCGAAATGACTGCTCTCGAAATCGAGCGCTACGGGGTAATCGAGCCCGATATCGCCGATAAGCTCCAGCGCGGCCTGCGCCTCACGCCGGGCGGCGTCTGCGGAGACCGCCTTGCTGTAAACGTAAGCGCCGGCGTGAAGCCCGGCGTTCAGCGCTCCGAGGGCGTTTTGGCGGAATTTAGGATCGGGCTTTAAGCCCTGCGTCGCCTTTATCATGGCAAAGCCGACGCCGCTTTCCCTTACGCGCGCCCAGTCGATATCGCCCTGCCACTTTGAAACGTCTATGCCGTTTATCTCCATAGGAACTCCTTTAAGGCTTTTCTTCCATACTATGTCCGCAAAGGGAATCTTGTGTTGAAATGGGGCGCGGGATATGATAAAATGATAAAAACCTTTTTGGAGGATGCTATGCAGCGCATTTCGAAAGACGAGTATTATCTCAACATCGCGGCGGCGGTCGCGCAGCGCTCCACCTGCTTAAGGCGCAGGTACGGCGCGGTCATAATCAAGAACGACGAGATCATTTCCACCGGCTACAACGGCTCTGCAAGGGGCGAGGCCAACTGCTGCGACGAGGGCGAATGCTGGCGCGCGCGCAACAACATCCCCCATGGCGAACAGTACGAAAAATGCGTCGCCGTGCACGCGGAGCAGAACGCCATAATCTCCGCCGCAAGGCGCGATATGCTGGGCTCCACGCTATATCTTGCCGGCTTTGACGAGAACGGCGAAATGGCAAGCCCCGCGCCCTGCGTGATCTGCTCAAGGCTGATCAAGAACGCGGGCATAAAGGATATAGTCGTCAGGACGGAAAACGGCGTCGAAAGGAAGAACGTATGCGAGTTATAAGCCCGTATTTTGAGATCATCACCCCCGTCGACCGCGAGGAGGTCTACCGCCATATAGAGCTCTGCGGCAGGGTGTGCTATAAATCCGAGGAGAAGGTGGGCGAGGGCAGCGCCGAAAGGCTCATCCGCTCCATGCTCGCCCGCGGGCACGAGAGCCCCATCGAGCATTATTCGATCAGCGTCCGCGTGATCTGCGACCGCGGCGTTTCGCATGAATGGGTGCGCCACCGCGTCGCCAGCTATTCGCAGGAATCCACCCGTTACTGCAATTATTCAAAGGATAAATTCGGCGGCGAGATCACTTTCATAAAGCCCGCGAAGCTTGACGAGGGCACTCCGGAGTACGAGGCTTGGGCAAGGGCGATGGAGAACGCCGAGAGGAGCTATTTCGAGCTGCTTCAGATGGGCGTCGCGCCCGAGACCGCAAGGAGCGTGCTGCCGAACTCCTTGAAGACCGAGTTCATCTGTACCATGAACCTTCGCGAGTGGAGGCATTTCTTCAAGCTCCGCACCGCGCCCGCCGCGCATCCCGATATGCGCGCCGTCGCCTGCCCGCTGTATGAGAAATTCAGGGAGCTCCTGCCCGTGTTTTTTGAGTGACAGAGAGGCGCCGTGTGAGACAAAGTGAGCTTTTCAAAAGGGAGATGATTATGTATGGGCAAAAACGAAAGACATCTCGAAGACAATAATAAGATATACGGATCCCATGCTGACGAAGCGGCGGGATATGAATACAAAAAGCGTTCTGCCGTGCGTCCGGCCATATTGGCGGCGGCGGCATTGATCGCCTTGGCGGCGGTGTTCGCGGTGTCCTGTACAATAAAACGGGACACGTTTGATCAGGCGGCCTTGCCGTCAGAAACGAACGAAGCGGCTCGAACGGAAACGCCTTTGAAGACCTCTGCCGATACGGAACACGCCGAGCCACCGTCCGTCGAGGAACCGAGGATCGTCTACTCCCCCTCGTATGAATTCGTGCTCGGTTCCGTGCCGCAGCCCGGCGAGGTTAGGATCTCCCGCACACTGAGCGCGGCGATGGAAGACGAATCGTATAAGGATTGCCTGTTCGCGGTGATCGTGACAGGCTACCCGATCGAAGCTTCCGAGGCTTATATACGGGAATATGAAGCCGCTTTGTATTCCGATCCGATTTACGTTGAATTCATGGCAGAGTATGAAACCTGGGAGCCAACTTATGAGCTGACTGAAGAAGAGCAGGCGCTCGTGGACAGGGGCGAGTTGAGAAGCACCATAACGTGGGAAAGGTTCCTTGAACTCTGGAAAGCGGAAAAACCAGCTGAGTCGGTCGCTAAGCTTGAAGAGATAATGAACAGGATAGACGTCTGGCGTTCCGATCATACGGGACTTTATGAAGACAGGGAGCGCTGCGCCGCCGAAGAGCGTGCAAGGCTTGACGGAGCGGGGTATCCGATAACGCTGAATGAATACGGGAAATGGTGCAGCAAGCTGACCGCCGAGCAGATAAGGAATTTCCCCGCTGATCCCGGCTGGGGATACGATATCACTTGGGCTAACGGCAGGGACGGATTCATATCCGGCTAAAGCTTAGGCGAAAGCAAAACCAAAGAGCGGCGCCGGACCGGTTGGCGTATGACGCTTATCGGTCTTCCGGTCTTGAGAGGAAAACGATGGACAGCGTAAACGAACTTGTAAACAGACTGCGCGAAAAAATGCCCGTGATCTCACACGGGCTGTTTTCGTTGGAGGAGTACATTTTGCTCCCATATTACGGCGGGAACGTGATGCTGCGCTTCGATATCACGCGCCAGGCGGAAAGGAGCGGGCTCGACGCGCTCGAAAGGGAGCTTTACCGGCTCCTGCCGGAGGGCGTATTCGCCGACTTCATGGGCGGCGTTTACCGCGCGGCGGGGCTCAATATGGCTTCGCTCGCGGAAAAGAGCGCGAAATGCGCGGCTTTTTACCGGGATGAGGAGATCCCCGTTTCGCCCTATCGGGACGAGGTGATCGGAGAGGCGAAAAGGCTCCTTCGCCTTGCGGAGCTTCCCGAGGACCTGCCCGTTTGGGAGATACAGCCGGATGAGGACGAGACGGCGCTGCTGATCCTTTCCGACAGGCAGGAGGTGCTGAAGCGCTTTGAGGCGGACGGCAGGCTTTATACGGTATTGACCGTTGAGACGGAGCCCTGCGAAGGGCTTATAAAGGCGGCGGCGTTCGCGAAGCGCTCGGGGATATCGCTTCTGAGCGCGATAGACAGGGCGTGAATGAGCATAAGAAAGGCGCGGAGCGTGATCGCTCCGCGCTGTATTATTATTCCGAAACCCCGAGATATTCGTAATCCTCGTTTTCGATCGCCTGCTTTACCCGGGCTTCGTCGAACGCGCCGGAGAGCGCGATATCAACCCGGCCAGTTTCGAAGCTCGCCTCGGCGGAATCGACGAAATCGAGCGCTTCGAGCGCCTTCTTGACGCTTGCCTCGCAATGATGACACATCATCCCCTCGACGCTTACGGTCACAGAATTCGCTTTGGGAGCGGCGGGGAGGGGGATATCCGCCTTGACGCGTCGCTTCCTCACGGGCCTGTCGTGCTTGGGGCTCTTTATCTTCAGGAAGTTCAGCCGAAGCGCGTTCAGGCATACCGTTACGCTCGATAAGCTCATTGCGGCGGCGCCGATCATCGGGTTCATTTTAAGCCCGAACAGACCCGCGGCGAGCGGTATGCAGATGAGGTTGTAGAAGAACGCCCAGAAGAGGTTTTCCTTTATGTTCCGGAGCGTGCCCCGCCCGAGGCGCACGGCGGCGGCAACGTCGTTAAGATCGCTGTTCATAAGCACTATGTCGGCGGAGTCTATCGCAACGTCCGTGCCCGCGCCTATCGCGACGCCTATATCGGCGCTTGTGAGCGCCGGCGCGTCGTTGATTCCGTCGCCGACCATGGCGGTCCTGCCGCGCTCCTTGAGGGAGCGGATCACGGCTTCCTTGCCGTCGGGCAGCACGCCCGCGATAACGTCCGTTACGCCCGCCTTATTGCCTATCGCGCGGGCGGTCTTTTCATTGTCGCCGGTGAGCATGACTACGTCAAGGCCGAGGTTTTTAAGGTGCTCCACCGCCTCGGGAGAGGTGGGCTTTATAACGTCCGCAACTGCAATAAGCCCCAAAACGCGCCCGTCCTTCGAGAAGAAGAGGGGCGTTTTTCCCTCCTCCGCGAGGGCTTCCGCCCTGCCGAATACGGGGCTTGCTTCGCTTGACTCCGATATGAACCGCGCGTTCCCGCCGCGGACGAGGCTGCCGGATATGACGGCCTCGAGCCCGTTGCCGGGGAGTATGCGGAAGGAGCCCGTCTCAAGCGGCTCGACGCCGAGCTCCCGCGCCCTTTCGACTACGGCGCGGGCGAGGGGATGCTCGCTCTTTGCTTCGAGCGACAGCGCAAGCTGAATAAGCTCGCTCTCCGTTACGCCCTCCGCGGGGAGTATGTCGGTCACGCTGGGCGTGCCCTCCGTAACGGTGCCGGTCTTGTCGAGCACGACGGAATCGATCCTGCCGACGTTTTCAAGCGCTTCGCCTGTCTTTATAAGTATGCCGTTCCTTGCGCCGAGGCCGTTTCCGACCATTACCGCGACGGGCGTGGCAAGCCCGAGCGCGCACGGACAGGATATGACGAGCACCGATATCGCCCTTGCAAGAGCGAAGCTCGCGCCCCTGCCGGCGATCAGCCAGCCCGCGGCGACGATCACGGCAATGCCGATGACCGCGGGCACGAACACGGCGGAGACCCTGTCCGCAATGCGGGCGATGGGCGCTTTCGTGGCGGCGGCGCCCTCCACCATTTTGATAATCTTGCTCAGCGTCGTATCCTCGCCGACCCTCGCCGCGCGGCATTTCAAGTAGCCGGAGGTGTTTATCGTGGCGGCGCTCACGCGGGAGCCGGGCTTTTTGTCGACGGGTATCGATTCGCCGGTCAGCGCGGATTCGTTAACGGCGCTTTCGCCTTCTATGACCTCGCCGTCGACGGGTATCGAAGCGCCGGGCTTGACGATAAAGATATCGCCCACCCGCACGAGGTCGGCGTCGATCTCCTCCTCCGCGCCGTCACGAAGCACGATCGCGCGCTTCGGCGCAAGCTTTATAAGGCTCTTCAGGGCGTTCGTCGTCCTGCCCTTCGAGATGGACTCGAGGAGCTTGCCCACGGTTATGAGAGCGGGGATCATCGCTGCGGACTCGAAATACAGCTCGTTATGATAGACCTCCATCATATCGGCGGAGGCGGCGCCGGCGGTCGCCATGCGGCAGAGCTTTAAGAGCACGTACACGCTCCAGGAAAAGGACGCCGTGGAGCCCAGCGAAACGAGGGTGTCCATATTAGGCGCGCCGCGGAAGAGCGAGGAATACCCGCTCGTAAAGAATTTCTGATTGACGATCATAACCGCGGCGGCAAGCAGCAGCTGTATTATGCCGAGCGCGATATGCTCATGCTCGAGTACCTTCGGAACGGGGAACCCGAGCATATTGTGCCCCATCGTGATATACATGAGAAGCAGAAGGAACCCCGCCGATACGGCAAGCCTTTTTATGAGGCGGGGCGTTTCGGTGTTTTCAAGGAGGTCCCCCGCAGGGGTGGCTTTGGTCTCTTTGGACGTGCCGGAATAGAGCGAGGCTCCGTAGCCCGCTTTCTTAACGGCGGCAATGACCGCCTCGGGACTGGCGGTACCCTCGACGCCCATTGAGTTGGTGAGCAGACTGACGGCGCAGCTTTCGACGCCCTCTACCTTCGACACGGCTTTTTCGACGCGCGCCTGGCATGCGGCGCAGCTCATTCCCGTTACCTTGTATTGAACCATAAAAACCTCCCGATACGGTCCAATGATATCACACGGCGGAGTGAAGTTCAAGACCAAAACATATATTCCGCTCCGAGCCTGTTTTTTGTTGACAAGATATAAAAAAAGTGGGATAATGACTTTTGTGCCCGCAGTTTCCGTTTTGTGGGCGAATATTTATTATGGAGAATGATCGATCAATATGGAAAAGATAGTCATCGCACTGGGCGGCAACGCTCTTCAGGAGGCGGGCAAGCCCGCGACAGCAGCCAATCAGCTCGAGGTCGTTGAGAAGACTTCGGAGTACATCGCCGATATCATCGAGCAGGGTTATACCGTCGCGCTCGCGCACGGCAACGGTCCGCAGGTCGGCAGGATCGTCCTCCAGAATGAGGCGGCAAACAACGTGACTCCCGCGCTGCCCTTCGACGTTTGCGGCGCAATGAGCCAGGGCTATATCGGCTATCATATGCAGCAGGGTCTTGAGAAGGTCTTAAGGCGCCGCGGCAACCATACCCGCGTGGCGACGGTCGTCACCCAGGTCGTCGTCGACCGTGAGGATCCCAAGTTCAAGAATCCGTCGAAGCCCATCGGTCCCTTCTATTCCGAGGAGGAGGCGAAGGCGCTCGAGGCGGAGCGCGGCTACGTTATGAAAGAGGACGCCGGCCGCGGCTGGCGCCGTGTCGTCGCAAGCCCCATGCCCGTGGAGATCGTTGAGCTCGACGCCGTTAAGTGCCTCATGGCGGGCGGCTTCGTGCCCATCACCGTGGGCGGCGGCGGCATCCCCGTCTATAAGGATGAGAACGGCAACTACATCGGCACCGCCGCCGTTATCGACAAGGACCTCGCTTCCGAGCGCCTTGCCGAGGATATCGACGCGGACGCGCTCGTAATACTCACCGCCGTCGAGAAGGTATCCATCAACTTCAACAAGCCCGATCAGGTCGACCTCGACGTGCTCACCGTTGAGGATGCGAAGCGCTATATTGCCGAGGGGCAGTTCGCGCCCGGCTCCATGCTCCCGAAGGTCGAGGCGGCGCTTAAGTTCGTCACGTCGAAGCCCGGCCGCAGGGCGATCATCACCAGCCTCGATAAGGCTGTGGAGGCGCTGAAGGGCGCCGCCGGCACGACGGTAAAATAATAAAACGAATACGAACGCGGGATCGGCGGATCCCGCGTTTTTTTGTTGCCCGCTCATATTATTTTCGCCGTTCAGGAACAAAACGGCAGGCTCGCGCTTTGATATGCAAGGAAAGCCGCGAGAGTGAAGCCCAGCACGGCGTAAAGGCGGGGCTCGCCGCCGTTCGCGTCAAGGAGCGAAAGCACGAACAGAGCGGCGGGCAAGAGCGCCGCCAGAACGTCCGCCGCGCGGAAAAGTACGAGAAGGGGCAGCCGCGCCCTTCTCCCCTTGAGCCGTTTGAAATAGAGCCTGCCCGGCAGCCGCACAAGGAACACGGACAGCCCCGCCGCGATCCCGGCGCGCGCCATCGCAGCGAGCACGTCAAGCTCGAGAAGCGAGGAGCGCATCAGCTGAAGAGCCTTGAAAGGAGCGAGCCCTTTTTCTTGGGGATGGGCTCCTCGTACTCTATAAGACCTATCTCGCCCTCGATCACTACCTGTCCGTTGTCGAGATCAAGGCGCGTTATGTGCAGGCATTCACCGGCTATATTCATGTCGCCGGCGTCGGTTTTGAGCGCCACCTCGTGCTCGTTGAAGCAGCCCACGTCGGTAACGCCGCTGACGGTCAAAAGGCTCCTGTTCTCCATATGAACGGAGTGCGAGCGCAGGCGAAGACAAGAGGCGTCGTTTGTTTTTGGTTCGTTCATCGTTTTTCATTCCCCGGCAAAGCCGAAGGGGACCTCCTTTTTTATAAGCGTATTCGCGTGCGCGGCGAAAAATCACTGCGGACGGATCGGATAAACGCGTATTTTTTCTTGACAAAAGGCATATAAATGTATTAGTATGTGATAAGGGCGAAATCGTTTCCCTTCTCACATCACATGTTTTTCCATTCATCCGGTACGATTTTTTCAGGAGATCCTATGACAAGAGAAATGCTGCTCGAAAAGAGCCTCGATGACCTCAGACTGATCGCAAAGACGGTCGGTCTTAAAGCCGTTACGAAATACCGCAAGGCGGAGCTTGCCGAGCTTATAATCAAGAGCGGGGAAGCCGCCGCCGAAAACAGAGCGGAAGCTCCCGCCGAGGAGAATGATGCGGCGGAGCCCGCGCCCCGCAGAAGGGGAAGACCGAAAAAGGTCAAAGAGGAGCCTGCCGCAAAGAAGCCCGCGCCGAAGAAGGCGCCCGAAGCGGAGGAAAAGCCCGAAAAGGAGGAACCGGTCTCCGATGCGGAGCCCGCGGCGCCGCCTGCCGAAAAGCAGGAGGGCAAGCGCTGGCAAACGTATAAGGAATACCGCCGCAGGGAGCAGCCGCAGCCCTCTGATCAGCGCCGCACGCAAAGACCCGCTGTCGGCGCGCCGGCGGAGGAAGGCAGGCAGCCGAGGTTCATCCGTGAGCAGGAGCGAAAAAGCTACCTGCCCGACAGGAACGACCGATACCGCGAAGCCGTACAGCAAAGGCAGGAGCCCGCTGCCGAGCCGCAGCGGTATTACCCGCAGGAGGGCGAGGACGCGCGCGTTCGTCAGGGACGCGAGGGTTATTACAATGCCGAATACGGCACCTCGAATCCCGCCGTGCCGGAGCTGCTTGAAGCCGGCGAATGCGGGGACGCGGAGGGCATCCTCGAAATAGTGGGCGAGGGCTACGGCTTTTTAAGATGCGACAATTACCTGCCCGGGCCGAGGGACGTTTACATTTCAAACGCGCAGATACGCCGTTTCCGTTTGAAGACCGGCGATAAGGTCGCGGGGAAGACCCGCCCCTCGCGTGAGAACGACAAGTACATGGCGCTCCTTTACATAACCGCCGTGAACGGCTGCCCGCCGGAGGATATCGTGCAGCGAAAACCCTTCGAGGAGCTCGTGCCGATATTCCCCAACGAAAGGTTCACCCTCGAAACGAAGGACGCCGCGGGCAGCGAAAGGCTCGCGATAAGGCTCATCGACCTCATGGCGCCCATAGGCAAGGGGCAGCGCGGCATGATAGTCAGTCAGCCTAAGGCGGGCAAGACGACGCTTTTGAAGAACATCGCCAACGGCATAGCGAAGAATTACCCTGAGGTAACGCTTATCGTGCTGCTGATCGACGAACGACCGGAGGAGGTCACCGATATGCAGCGCAGCATAAAGGGCGAGGTGGTCTATTCCACGTTCGACGAGCTCCCCGAAAGGCATACCCGCGTCGCAGAAATGGTGCTTGAGCGCTCGATGCGTCTGGTAGAGCAGGGCAGGGACGTAGTCGTGCTGCTCGATTCGATCACAAGGCTGGCGAGGGCGTATAACCTGACCATCACCCCCACCGGGCGCACCCTCTCCGGAGGCATGGATCCCGGCGCGCTCGTCAAACCGAAGCGCTTCTTCGGCGCCGCAAGGAATATCGAGAACGGCGGCAGCCTTACCGTCATAGCGACGGCGCTCGTCGAGACGGGCTCGCGCATGGACGACATGGTGTATGAGGAATTCAAGGGCACCGGCAATATGGAGATACATCTTGACCGCCGCCTTTCCGAACGAAGGATATTCCCCGCCGTCGATATCTATAAATCCGGCACCAGACGCGACGAGCTGCTGCTCTCTCCGGAGGAGCTCGAATGCGCGACGCTCGTCCGCCGTATGCTCTCCGCGGGCAGCGCCGCCGACGTCACGGAGGAGGTCATCGACATGCTCAACAAGACCGAATCGAACGAGGATTTTTTGACGAACGTTAAGAAAAGGCTCACCGGCTACGGCTCGAAGGGCTATACCGTGGGAAGAGCATTCTCAAGATAAAAAAGACCGAACCGGATCAAAGCCCGACGGCGATAAGGCTATTTCAAAGACAGCAGTCCTGACGCACGCAAGCCGGCTGCGAGCCGGAATTGCGATCGAATTTGTGCGAGCGGGCGCCGCGTCAGGCGCGGGACCTCGTCCGATCAGGTATGAGGAACCGCTTCCGCGGGACGATTCCGCAGTATGAGGGCAAATAAAGACTCTGCAGTGATTTTTCTGCAGAGTCTTTTAAGCTGGTACTGAAATCAAATAGCGCCTTATGACCATTCAGCATATCTCAGGCAGGTTTTTCATTTCATCCTCCAATGCCGGGAACGATCCTTCAGCAATTACCGATAAGATCCTCCGGCTTAACTTTGAGTATCGCGGCAAAACGGGCGGCGTTTTTGGCCGAGATCGGTCTGTTGCCGCACATGTATTTGTAAATTATGCTTTTGCCGACGCCGCAGACCTCGGCAAAGGTCTGAACCGTGAAGCCTCTTTCTCGCAGGATGCGACGAAACTTTGTCACAGAAAATTCCCCCCTTTTCATTGGACAAAGGCATTCTTTGTAATATTATAACACGTTAACAGTGTAAAGTCAAAAATAAGTTTTTTTGTTAACAAAACCGCCCGGGCATACCTGCCCGGGCGGCTGACAATAAAACTCCGGTTATTGATCGCGCATATTCTTCGTCACGAAACCCAGCTGTATGCAGTTGAAAAACGTGAGGAGCGTGAGCATCGCGCCGCGGACGGCGGCATAGAAGAGATATTCGTTGTATTCAAGCTCCTTGATCACCTTGCCGTGCTCGACGAGCGCATAGCCGCCTTCGACGACCTTCGGCGAGCCTCCGCTCATGATGGATATGAAGAACGAAACGATGAAAACGACGATCGAAACGTAATAAACGATCGCGTTGAGTATCTCAAGGAAGCCGTGCGGCTTCTCGAGCTTGTAGGGGAATTTGTTCTTGAAAAGACCGATCGCGGCGGCTGCGCCGATCGTCAGCGCGAAAACGCCGAGCGCGATATAAAGCTGCGTCTTCGGCCAATAACAGGCGCAGGGCACGGCGATAATGGAGATGATCCACGAGGCAAGGCAGAACGCAAACTGCCCGCGGCTGATGAAGACCTCCCTTTCGCGATCCATGCTTTCGATTATTTCACTTGTTGAAAGACCGGAATATTTACCCATGGCGTCCTCCTTTGTCGTCAGTTATTCGCGAGCGCATCGGCTCTGCGGACGTATTCCGCCCATGCGGAATCGGAAAGATGATAGTAGTTTCTGAGGTTTTTGAGAGCGTAGTCGGGGCGCTTCGCGATGCAGTTCCTGAGGGACGAAAGCTCCGACTGCCATCCGGCGTAAGTCGCGGGCATGTGCCAGCGCGATATCTGCCGGGGCATTTCGGGCGCGTACTCGCTCGCGAGCTCGTCGAACAGGGGCAGCGCGTTTTCCTTGTTGAAACGATATTTCACCTCATAGATATAGCGGGTTATGAATTCGTCCCGCCACTCCTTGTTCTTGTTGAGCGCGCAGAAGATATCCATATTGGTTATGTACCCGTGCGCGGAGGAGACTCCGTTCGGATTGAAGTAGGCGGGGAGTATGTTGCCCGCGGGGGAGTTCCCGTACATGGCGTAGTCGGAATCGTAGAATATCGCGCGCCACTTAACGGCGTCGTCGGTGGTATGCCAGTATTTCTGGTTGAACATATCGCCGTCGTAAAAATATGTCCTTGCGATAAGATAGTCGATTATCGAATCGGTATCAACGTACTGTGCAAGGCGGTCGAAATTCGCCTGCTGGGAGGTGTCGAGCGTCTGGCAGAGCTTTCGCATCTCGTTCCAGCGGTCCTTGGTGCCGGCGAGCATGTAGCCGTTGCGCTTCGCTATCTCCACCGTATCGCGGTCGATCCCGTAATGCGAGGCGACGTAATCCTCGTTCAGGTTTTCCTTGAGATCGTAAACGCCGCGGTATTCGCCGTTGATGTACACTATCACGGGGCGGAACGACGCGATGTCGATATTCATGCCCATGCAGATCCTGTCGATGTACGAATCCCTGATATGCGCGAAATAGGCGTCCTGCCCGCCGTTCCTTAAAAGGACGGAGCGAAAGCTCGATATCTCACAATCGTCGAAGAACGGGAAATCGAGGCTGCTTCTGCCGTAGCCCGCGCGAAAGTACAGGGAGAGCGATTTTTGCGGATAGACCGCGGTGGACGCGCCGGAGACCTTGACTCCCGCGCCGGAGGAGACGGCAAGCCGCCCGTCCATATAATACTCCATAGAGCAGGGAACGCGGTCGCCCTTTTTGACGCCGCCGTTCTGGCTCATCTGGGCGCGGTACATGCGGGAATAATCCTCGGAACTCAACGATATGCACACGACGGGCAGCGTATGCTGATCGCCCGTCAGGAAGGTGCGTGATACGGGAGCGCTGGGTATGATCCCCGAACGGTACGTGCGCGCGCGGATGACGGTGCCCTTCGAGATCGTGATGGGGGAGGTATAGAGCTTTGAATTCTGCGTAGGCGCGGAGCCGTCGAGGGTATAACGGATCTCGGCGTCCTGCGTGGAGGTGGAAAGGCTTATCTCGGTGCCGCCGGAGACGTAGAGCTTATTCGACGAAAAAACCGGCTCCGCGGCGTGTCCGGAAACGGGGCTCGCGTTGGGAAAGCCCTTCGTGGGCGTCGTAAAAAAACAGCGCTCTCCCGTCTGGGAAAGATTGGCTCTCCCGCTGGTCACGCCGACGCCAGTCACGCCGGAGTCGAAAACGTCCGTAACTCCGCCCGCGGGATCGATAAGATAGACGGTGTCGCCGCTGCCGGATACGGAAAAGGTCCGATTCCCGCAGTTGAAAACGGCGTACCCGCCCGCGGAGACGGAGAACCCGTCAAGCTTATATTTCTTCGGCTTTGCGGGGTCGTCGGTAAGGCTCCACCCGTTAAGCGAGACGGAGGAGCCGGAGCCGTTGTAAAGCTCGATCCAGTCGGCGCCGCCGCTCCCGACGGCGTGGACTGCGGAGACCTCGCTGATATAGACGGAGTGCGCGTTGAAGCCGCCCGCATCGGCAAACCGCTCGAGCCCGTAGGTGGTATTTGATCCGCCGGGCGTCGGCGCGGTGTAATAGCGTATCTCGTTCGCGCCGTTCCTGCCGACAGAGACGTTCGGGTTGATGCCGGCGGGGATCTCAATGGAATCATATTCCATGCCGTCGAGCTTGGAAAGGTAAATGCTCTCGCCCTCCGAAAGACCGAACGGGGCGTGTATCTCGCCGTCGATGGTCTCGTTCCCGGAGAGGAATATGACCACAAAGCACTTGGGCAGCAGCGCGACCTTCGGCAGCTGCCATTTGGTAAGATCGTCACCCCTGTCGGAAAGGTAATAATATGAAAGATCGACGGGGAGATCGGACTGGTTGTAAAGCTCCACCCAGTCGCTCCTGTCGCCGTACGCGTCGATAACGCTGTACTTGTTGTTCGCAAGCACCTCGTTGATAATGAGCGGGGCGGAGGCAGGCTCCATCGCGGTCCATTCGACGGTATCGAAGAGCCGGTCGGAATTCTCCCCGCCCTTCGTAACGAAAGCGGTGTATTTAACGCCGAGATCCGTCTTGACCGCCGAAACGCCGTCCGGCATGGCGGGATCGAACTCGGCTCGGTCGATCTCCTTGTGGAGATTGTTGAAGAGATACAGCGCGGTCTCGCTCCTGCCCAATTTGAAGGAGGCGGTGAGCGGCGAATCGGGATCGAGCTCGTTCAGCTCAGCTACTACGAACGCGCCGGGGGCGAGCTTTTCGGCGGGGAATACCCACTTCATGGGATCGTGCTCGTCGTCCGAAAGACTGTATGAGGAAAGGTCGATCTCCTCGTCGGATACGTTCCTGAGCTCCGCCCAGCCGTTTTTGCCGTTAACGAGCTCGCTTATACGCAGAGCGTCCGCGGCGGGCGCCTCCTTGGCAGCCTCGTCAAAGGTGGGGAACACGTTGGAATTCTCCGCTCCGAAAGTGGGCAGATTGGAGTAGCCGTAAGATCCGTCGCCGTTTCGGGCGTAGGAGATATCCGCGGCAAGATACGGTACGGTCACCATGTCGGAGCGGTTCTCGAGCGCGGAAAGGTAGATCTTTTCGCCGGAGCGGGATATGCCGAAGGGCGCGATGAACACCGAATCGCTCTCGGGAACGTTGACCTCGGGTATGCAGAGAACGGTCAAAAAGCCGCCTGCGGGTATGCTCGTGCCATCCGGGAATTTGAGCGCGCGCTGATAGGCGGGGTTGTCCGCGAGCCTCCAACCGGAGATATCCGTATCCTCGCCGGACGTGTTTTTGAGCTCCACCCAGTCGGCGGCGCCGTAATCGGGATCGATATGGCTCAGCGTATTGACGGAGACGACCTCGTTTATCACCACGCCGTCAAGTCCAGCCTTTTTGCCGGGAGCGGGCGAGGCTCCGGGCTCGCCGCCGGAGCTGCAGCCGGAGAGCGCGATCGCCGAAAACGCCGCTGCCGCGGCAAACGCGAGAAACTTCATAAAAGCTTTATTATTCATGGACATGCCTCATTTCCACATATTCAGACATTTTATTATATCACTTATTATGTGAAAATGGAAGAGGCGGAAGCCGGGAATAAAAGGAAAAAGCCGCGGGGAATGTACCCTCCGCGGCTTTTTATGCTTCTTTCAGCCGTTCATTCTTTTTATGCTCGCGGCGATCTGCCTGCCGGTGGGAGTGGCGGCAAGTCCGCCCTTTGCGGTCTCGCGGTATTCGGGGCGTATCTCGCGCCCGACGGCGTACATGCTCGTCACCACCTCGTCGAAGGGGATGAGACTCGTTATCCCGCAGAGCGCCATATCGGCGGAGAGCAGCGCGTTCGCCGCGCCCATGCCGTTTCGCTTGATGCACGGGCATTCGACGAGCCCCGCAACGGGATCGCAGACGAGCCCTTCGATGTTCTTTATCGCGATCGCGGCGGCGTCGAGGCATTCCATGGGCGTGCCGCCGGAAAGCTCCACAAGTGCGGCGGCGGTCATAGCCGCGGCTACGCCGGTCTCCGCCTGGCAGCCTGCGGCTGCGCCGGAGATAGAGGCGTTTTTCGCAAAGAGCATGCCTATCGCGCCCGCGCAGAAGAGCCCTTCAACAAGCTGATCGTCCGTCCATCCGCGGGATTGCGAGCATTCGAGCAGTACGCCGGGGAGTATCCCCGACGCGCCCGCGGTAGGCGCGGCGACTATCCTGCCCATGGCGGCGTTGACCTCCACCACCGCCATCGCGGCGGCGGCGGCATGGCAGGTCTCGTGCCCGGAAAGGGGATCGAGGTCGCCGTAGCGGTAAAGCGTCATCGCCTCGCCGCCGGAAAGCCGGCTGACGGATTCCATCTTTTCGGTCAATCCTTTTTTGACGGAGGCGCGCATCACCTTAAGATCGGTCAGCATCTCGGCGAGCGCCTGCTCGCGCGTCATCTCGCTGATCTCCGTTTCGCGGCGGAGCATCACCTCTGATATCTTGAGCCCTTCCGTATCGCAGAGCTTAACGAGCTCCGCACCGGTATTAAAATCATAAGCCATGGAATTTACCTGCTTTCATTCGTCGTCAGATCACCATCAGATTATGCACGGCGGGGCAGAGCCGCTTGAGTATCGCCTGCATATCGGGGGTGACGGGGTTGTCGGATTCTATGCACATATAGGCGTCCTCGTCTCCGCGGGAGTGGCGGAAGACCTTCATATAGGCGATGTTCACGCCGAGCTGTGCAAGCACGCGGCATACGTCGGAAATGACGCCGGGCATATCGTGATGCTGTATTATGAGCGTGGGATAATCGCCCGTGACCTCCACGTCAAGATGATTGATCTCGGTAATGAGTATGTTGCCGCCGCCGATGGATCTGCCGACGATCTCCGTCTCGACTCCGTTGACGTCCTCCGCCTCGATGCGGACGGTGTTGGGATGCTCGACCGGCTCTTCCGACCAGTCGAAATCGACGCTCAGCCCCTGATCCCGCGCGAGCTTGTAGGCGGAACGGATGCGCGCGTCGTCGGGACGGAAGCCCATCAGCCCGCCGATCAGCGCCTTATCAGTGCCGTGACCGCGCCCGGTCTCCGCAAAGGAGCCGTAGAGCGTGAAATGAACGTGCACCGGCTCCGCGCCGATTATCCGCCGCGCTATATAGCCAAGGCGCGCCGCCCCCGCCGTATGGCTGGAGGAGGGTCCCGTCATGCGGGGACCTATGATATCGAATACAGAAAAATTCTCCATAAGAAAAGCTCCTTGTTTTCTGCTGAAATTATAACGCGGAGAAGAGCCGAATACAATACCGCGCGTGAAAAAAGAGGGGGTAAATTTTCTTCCCGCGGGGGCTTTACAGAACAGCCCCAAAATTATATAATGATTCGAGGCGGGCTTTATCGGAACCGAAGCCGCGCCTTGATACCTATCGGCTTTTTATGCCGGGAAAGGCTCGAATAATATGATAAAGCTTGAAAAAACAGGGCACGTCGCCGTAATGACGATCTCCCGTCCGGAGGCGCTCAACGCGCTCGATTCCTCCGTTCTCGGGGATATCGCCGCAGCCGCCGAAAAGGTAAGGAACGATGAAGATATCCGCGTTCTCGTCGTAACGGGCGAGGGCAAGGCGTTCGTCGCCGGTGCGGATATCGGCGAGATGAAGTCGCTGAACGCGGACGAGGGACGCGCCTTCGGTCTCAAGGGGCAGGCGGCGCTCACCGCGATAGAGGAGCTGCCCATCCCTGTGATCGCAGCGGTCAACGGCTTTGCGCTCGGCGGCGGATGCGAGCTTTCGCTCTGCGCCGATATAAGGATCGCCTCCGAAAAGGCGAAATTCGGTCAGCCGGAGGTCGGGCTCGGCATCACTCCGGGCTTCGGCGGCACGCAGAGGCTCCCGCGCGTGATCGGGCTGTCAAAGGCGATGGAGCTTATTCTTACCGGCAGGATGATAAAGGCGGACGAGGCGCTTTCGATCGGTCTCGTCGATAAGGTCGTCCCGCCCGAGGCGCTGATGGACGAGGCGCTCGCTCTTGCGAACGTGATCGCCGCGAACGCGCCCGTCGCGGTAAGGAACTCCAAAGCGGCGATAAGGCGCTTTACCGGCGCTTCGCTCAGGGCGGATCTTGAGAAGGAGGCGGAGCTGTTCGGTGCCTGCTTTGCGACGCACGATCAGAAGATGGCTATGGAGGCGTTCGTCACCAAGACGGAGAAGGCCCCCTTTGAAGGTAAATAATTTAAGATGATTACGGCTTGCAGAGCCGGGAAAGGTCGGGAAATAATATGAAGAACATTTTTGTGGTAGGCGCGGGAACGATGGGTCTTGATATCGCGCAGGCATTCTGCACGGCGGGCTATCCCGTCACCGTTTACGACATGACGGACGAGATCATTGCGAGGAGCGCGGCAAGGCTCGAGAAGGGTCTTAAAAAGCGCGTCGAGAAGGGCAAGATCACCGAGGAGCAGATGAACGCGGTCATAAACGGGATCGAGTTCACCACCCGCTACGACAACGCGCATAACGCCGACCTCATCATAGAGGCGATCATCGAGAGCGTGGAGGTCAAGAAGACCGTTTTCCGCAACCTCGATTCCATCTGTCCGCCCGAAACGATATTCGCCACCAACACGTCCTCCATCTCCATCACGGAGATCGCTTCTGCGACGGGGCGTCCGGATAAGTGCATCGGCATGCATTTCTTCAACCCCGCCACCGTTATGAAGCTCGTTGAGGTCATCCGCGGCATGGCTACCTCGGACGAGA